>Ga0315280_10001448_pt1 | contig 40815 bp, 36 predicted proteins | sample YL17G06_40_MG_FD_203697 | JGI IMG/M metagenome (GOLD analysis project Ga0315280, IMG submission 203697) | Sediment microbial communities from Yellowstone Lake, YNP, Wyoming, USA - YL17G06_40 | ecosystem: Environmental > Aquatic > Freshwater > Lake > Sediment | place: USA: Wyoming | collected...
TTGGTTTCGTCACCCACTGAAGTATGGGACAATGTAAGGAGAACATCAGATGAAAATTATTCAAGATGCGTCTTGCCACAGCGCAGCCTTTCATGGATAAACTAAAATGCCGGAGGAGGGAGTCGAACCCACACCTCCTTTAAGGAGACGGGATTTTGAGTCCCGCGCGTCTGCCAGTTCCGCCACTCCGGCGCAGACGAGATAGATGCTATTTCCGAGCAGCGTTCTGTCAAGATGTTTGTTTTCTAATCGGTTTGGAGGAGATAATGAATGGTGCAGCAGGGCGGGGCTGAAACGCGCGCGGGTGCGTGATGATTTCTGCGAGTATTATCGCCTGGGCGGCGTCGGGCAGGTCTTCTACGAGGTGCGTAAGAGGGAGCGCGGGTTCGGTCTTTTTCAGCATTTCGTATCCGATATGCGGCGGTTTCTCTTCAAGTATGAGGACTGGCTCAATTTTTTCTATCTGCTCTGGAGCGGGAGGTGCCTTCTGCCCGCGCATAGTCTTTTTCATACGAATATACCTATCAAATTCTGAGGGGGTCTCTTTTTCCGGCGTCGGCGCTGGCGGAGTCGGTTCTTCGCCGAACGGGCTTCCCACCTCATACCTTTTTACTTTGAGAAGTCGCGCGATAATGGGGAGAATGACGAAGACCGCAAAGAGCGCTAATACGCCGATGAGGTCTCCCCAGTTAGTCTGGTTGTTCACGGCACGCCTCTTTTATATTTCGCCGCATAAATGCGGCGGCTAAACACCCCCACACTGAAGTGCGGGGCTTGTCATCCCCGCCGGTGAACGGCGGGGCTTGCTTTGGAAAACATTACATTGTTTTGCCGTGTTCTTCTTTTCCTTTTGTGCGTTCGGAGATAGATTCGCGCATGGATGTGTCAGCCATAATGTTTCTCATAGAGTAGTAGTCCATAATGCCGAGTTTTCCTTCGCGGAAAGCGTATGCCATAGCGAGCGGGATTTCCGCTTCGGCGAGGACCACTTTCGCTCTATTCTCCTGAGTGAGCGCTTTCATATCTTGTTCGCGCGCGACCGCGGCTGCGCGACGCTCTTCTGCTTTAGCCTGAGCGACGCGTTTATCAGCCTCAGCCTGGTCACCCTGCAATTTTGCGCCTATATTTTCGCCGACGGAAACCTCTGCTATATCTATTGAGAGGATTTCAAACGCTGAGCCAGCGTCAAGTCCTTTTGCGAGGACGGTTTTGGAGATTGAGTCGGGGTTTGCAAGAACTTCCTTGTGTGATGTGGCGGAGCCGATAGTGGAGACGATTCCTTCGCCGACGCGGGCGATAATGGTCTCTTCAGTAGCGCCGCCGACAAGTCTTTCTATGTTTGTTCTGACAGTAATTCTGGCTTTTGCTTTGAGTTGAATCCCATCTTTTGAGACGCCGTCAACAGTCTCTCTGCCTTTTTTCGGGTCAGGGCAGTCAATCACTTTTGGGTTTACGCTTGTGTGGACAGCGTCCTGGACATCTCTACCTGCGAGGTCAATACCTGTGGCGGTTCTGTAATCCAGTTTTATATTTGCTCGGTCTGCTGCGATGAGTGAGCGGATGACACGCGGGACGTTTCCGCCTGCTAAGTAGTGCGCTTCAAGGTCTCTGGTTCTGAGAGGGATGCCTGCCTGGACAGCCATAATTTTAGACCTCACGATTGTGGTAGCGTTCACCTTGCGCAGAGTCATACCGATGAGGTCAAATATTCCAACATCCGCCTTGGTCATAAACGCCTGGAGCCAGAGCGAGAAGTATTTTATGAAGAATATCAGAAAGATTATGACCGCAATGCCGACAGGTATGAGGACGTAGAGAAGCCAGTTGGATGGCACTTGCGTGCCCTGGGCCAAGAAAAATCCATACGCCGTATTCATTTTCTTCTCCTTTTCGCTATCTATTCGTTGAAGGAAGTTTCCTTTTTCTCTTCTTCGATTTCTCTGACGACGAGGGCGATTCCACGCGTCCCGATAACTTCTATGGGGCGGTTTGGCTCAATCGCCATACCTTCGGTGACGACATCTATGCGTTCTCCGTCTATCTCGGCGATGCCTGAGGGTCGCAAAACACTCTTTGTGATGCCGCGTTTGCCGAGAAACTTTTTCAATCTCTCCTCCGGGGATGTAGCAACCTCATTATGGCCTTTTGGGCCGCGAAGAACAAGGAGTTTTCCGATAAAAGTTTCAGGAAATATCTTGAGAAGTTTTGAGAGAAGAAGCGGTATGCCGACCACAGCGACAATGACAAAAATGATTCCAACAGCGGTACTGACCTCAAACGCGGTCCAGAAACTGGCAACGAGAGAGATGATTGACAGGACTGTGAGAAGACCGCCTGAGGGGATAAAGACTTCCGCGCTGAGTAGAAGCACGCCGACCACAAAAAGAACTATAGCAAGCGGGATGGAGGGGCTCATTCTTGCACTTTCTCCTCTTCAACAATTATTCTGTTTCCTTCTAAGGCTTTGACACGGATTCTGGTTCCTTCCTCAAGGAAGTCGCCTTCTGTGACGACGTCTAAGAATTGTCCTTCAATTTTTGCTTTTCCTGTGGGGTGAAGTCTTGTGAGAGCGACACCGTGTCTCCCCAGAATCTCCGCGCCTCTTGTCTGCGCTGCTGCGTCACCGGTAAGGGTTCCGGCGTCAGGTCCTGCGAGCATAACTCTTGAGAAATATCTTGACTTTGGCAGAAACTTTGCGAGCAAGAAGGCACCAGCGATGATGCCAAGAAGGTCGCCCACCAGTATCTCCACGTTCTCTGTCAGGACAGAGAACTCATACGGACTCCGCGGAAGAGTGAAGTTCTGGAAAGAAAGCAGTGTTCCGGCAACGATAAGGATAATGCCGGCAATTCCGGGAACTCCGAAGCCGGGTATTACGAAAATCTCAAGTAACAGAAGAACAATTCCGACGAGAATCATAAGGATTTCAATCGCTGTGGCAAGACCTGCGAGGTAACTTGAGAAGAAGACAAGGAAGAGGCAGAGAATTCCGACAGCGGCGGGCAGTCCCAGTCCTGGGGATTTCAGTTCCACGTAAAGCGCGAGCACACCAATCGCAAGGAGAAGCGCTTTCACGAGCCCGCCTGAGAGGAACTTTATGAAGTGTTCCCACCAGGTGACTTTTATGATTGAGACGTCCAGGACTTCGCGGTAGTTTCGGACTTGAGCGCCTGGGGAGTAATCTTCGGCGACCATCTGGAGAAGTTCGCCGAGAGTCTGGGCGATATATTTTGCGAATCCGAATTCTTTTGCCTGGAGACCGTCCATAGTGAGCAGTTCGCCCTTCTTTAGAATGACATCTTCAGAGACTATCTGCATTCCACTCTGAGACTTCTCTGTCACCCATTCGGCGACTTCATCTCTTTCCAGGAATACGGTCTCGGTTTTGCCAGACTGGTCGCGCGCGACTATTTTGACGACTTCGTATTTTGCGCTTACCATGGCTATGGCGAGCGCGACCGGGTAGTGATTTTTGTTTGCGAGTGCTCTGAACTTGGCGCGCAGCGGAGATTCTATCTTTTCGGGAACGCCAGGCTCCTCGCCCGTGATAAGTATTGGTTTGCAGTCGCCGAGTGTCGCCTCCGGCTGAATAGCGATTTCGTTACAGGCGAGCGAGATGTATGCGCCTGCCGAGAGTGCGCGGCGAAAAACATACGCCATCGTTTTGACACCGGTGAGTGAATTGAGGAACTCAACGATCTCTTCTGCGGAGTCAAGCATTCCGCCGTAGGTGTCAATCTGGAAGATGATGAGTTCAGCGCCTGATTTTTGCGCTTCATTTACTCGCCGCTTCATAGCAAGGAACATCACATTATCCACTTCGCCGCTTACAGGGATGACTGCGACCTTTCTCTTCTGCGGCGCAGAGGGCGCGGATTCCTGCGCCTGCGCGCCAGCGCAAATACAAGTGGTGAGAGTTAGCAAGGCGGCAAGCAGCAATTTGAATAAAGCCTTCACCACAAAATCTTCCTTCAAGAGACGAACTAAAGAAGAACTTACTGGGTTCTCATAAGTTTCTATGGAGGATAGGGGGCTCGAACCCCTGACCTTTTGGCTGCCAGCCAAACGCTCTCCCAATTGAGCTAATCCCCCGTTCCGAAAAAGTGTGAAGTATGAAGTATGAAGGATGGAATATGAAGGATAAGACGAAAAACCTTTCAACTTCATACTTTCTTTCCTGCCTATAAAGTCGTAGGGGCTGGTTTCAGAGCGGCGACTTTTTTTGCGAGGCGCGATTTGAGGCGCGAAGCCTTATTCGGGTGAAAAGCCCTTATCTTCGCCGCCTTGTCCACTTTCTTGTACGCAAGAGAGAGTTCCCTGAGAGCGGACTCGTAGTCTTTCGCAGATACTGCGCCAAGCACCTTTTTCACCTGCGTTCTGGCAGCGCTCTTTACAGACTTGTTTTGAAGCGTTCTCTTCTTTCTCCTTCTAACATCCTTCTTTGCTGAAAGTCTCTGCGCCATAATCTCTCCTCCGTTCGTATGAGTTTACTGTGGTTACACCTTGAGCCTCAGAATTCTTTTTCTGAGCGCTTCCCGGGCTCCTCGTGCCCCTGCCTGATTCTCTGCTCTTTCGCGGTCTGGTTATGGAACTCGGCGACGAGTTGCTGCTCAACATCTTTGTCCCATTTTACGAAATTCCAGTTTTCCTGCGCGTCTGTAGGTGGACTTTTGCGCTTCTCATACAGTCCCACACGTATCTCTACATCGTATTTTACTCCTGTCGGCGCTTCATTGGGGACAAGTCTGATAAGTGCCTTGTAAGAGCGCATTATCGGGTCAGCGACATCTGTCTCTGGAAGAATCTTGTAATATGTTGTGATTCTGCGGTCGTCCTTATTGCACTCTTCCAGTCCAAAACCTTTCGCCTGAGCAGCGTTGCAGATAGCCTTCCAGACAGTCTCAAACTCAAAATCCATACCTCTTATGACAGTGGGACTGCCTTCAGGAACAGACCTGCAGCCGCAAAGAAGGACTATAAGAATTAGAAGAACTTTTGCCCTCATACACCCTCCAGGTAATTCACCAGAATTATTATATTATACAGCCTGCGCCTTCCGCGCAACCAGTTTTTTCTTTTTCTGTAATCCCTCAGCCTCGGGTGTAGACCATATCCGCGTTTATCTGCGGTTCCTCCCCAATTGTGTAAGGTCTTTACGTGTACTGTTTCCAATAGCGCCTTACGATATCCACTCAAGTGTGATGTCGGTAACTCCCCAGCCTTCCGGTGTAGATGAGTTTTTCTTCAGAGTGACTTTCCAGCCGCGGCCTGCCAGAGGAAGCCAGACAGATTGAAACTCAACCTGGGCGTGATCTCCGAACTGCGATTCATTCGCGAAATATATTACGCAGACGCCATCTCCGAACTGAGACTTGAAGTCCTGCACCTCTTCTTCTGTGAGATTGAGAACGAAGAAATCGTGACCCTGAAACTCCTGCTTCTCAGACGATGGCGTCTGGACTATGATAAGCGATGAGCCGAAGACTCGCGTTTGGTCTGTGTCTCTCATCTGAACCATACGGCGAAACGCTGCCTGGCGAATCTTCTGCATCTCTGTCAATTTTTTCTTTGCGACAAGCGGGTTCATATCTTCCGAGTCTTTTACGCCGTCGCCGTCAGTATCCGCACGTGCCGGGTCTGTGCGCAGACGAACTTCCTCTATATCTGTCAGACCATCGCGGTCTGTGTCGCGCTCCAGGTCGCTCAGAGTAAAAGAGACCTTCTCTCTTTGCGAACTTTTGCCAAAATCAATTGCCTTATCGTAAGTTATCTCTATTTTTCCGCCGGAGACTGAAACTTTGCAGTCAGATAGACTTGATTCCTGCGATATTGAGAGACCGGTAAAGAGCGGCTTGCTCCAGGTCTTACCGTCTGAGGAGTAATAGAGATAAATGTCTTCTGCGCCGAATTTGAAAGAAGTCTCAAGCGAGTATGAAACCCCGCGCTCGTCTTTCGCGAATACGTTTCTCTCTTTGGCAGAGCGCGACCCGACCGAGGCGGGCTGCGGCTTCTTCTCTATTCTTTCGCAGGAGAGGGAGAAGAAAAGTGGCGCTGCGACGAGGATAAATGTTAGCCGGCGCATTTTTCACACCTCCGCAAGAAGTTCCGGGGGAACGCCTATATCAACGACTGTAACCTTACCAGTATATTGCCTGGCTTCGCTGTTGGAGAAGCCCGCTTTCGCCGCGACGAAAGTGGCGGTCTGCTTTGCCTGAACAGCGGCGCCGAGAGGGATTCCAGTATCAGCGTCCAGACCCGAAGGCACATCAAGCGAGAGGACTGGAAGACCGGATTTGTTGATGGTCTCAATCACTCTCGCCATTTGAGGACGCACTTCGCCCTGAAGCCCAATTCCCAGAAGCGCGTCAACAATGAGACCTGCCCTCTCTATCTCCTTTTCAAGCATTTCAAGGGACTGGTTGTCAAGCATCTGCACAATCGGCACAGCGAGGCGCTTCAGTATATCAAAGTTTATTCTCGCCGGCGAATTCCGCGCTATCTTTAGCGCAGAACCTATAAGACAGACGCGAACAGGGTATCTCGCGTTGTGGAGATGTCTTGCTAAGACGAAGCCATCGCCTCCGTTATTTCCGCAGCCTGCGACCACCAGAGTCATTCTGCGCAACGAGTTCATAGATGCAGCAACTGAAGCGGCGCCTTTTCCAGCGTGCTCCATAAGTATGAGCGCCTGAATTCCGAACTCCTCAGTGCACCTTCTGTCTATCTCCTGCAATTGCCGAACTGTTTTTACCAGCATCGCGGATTCCCCCGAGAAAAGTTTTCTACACGTCCTGTTTCCTGCTTTTCGGGGCAGAGAGTTGTAGAACACCCGCGATAGAGAATCCCAAGAAATGCTGACGCGGCAAAAAGAGCAAAAATCGGTTGAAGCGGAACGTGAAATCTGTCAAGCCCGAAAAAGAGGATGTGGAAACTTGTCCAGCCAAGCACAGCGACAACCAGAAGTATCTGGAGCAAATTGTTTCTGCGCACCATAAAAATCCCGATAGCGGCAAACAGGCACAGAAGAAGATAAGCGCCCTGCGTCAGATAAGCGACCACGCACCTTTCCTCCTCGGTGCGCCTGCGCGCCGCGTCCACGTAGTTCCAGTCAACCGCGGTCGTCGTATCCTTCGCATATAAATAATACGTTTTGAACGCTGCAAGTAACAAGAAGCGCCTGGGATTTTCACGAATAAACTTGAATCCAGCGCTGTAGCCAGCATCGCTTGCAGCGACCTCTCCTCGCGCCTGCGCGCGCGCGACTGGACTATCATCAGGAATATCCATATAAGTGCCTTGCGCTCTCTCATTATTGCCGACCCAGAAATTGACTCCGCTATTCGTCGTGAGGAAAACAGGTTTGCCGAGAACTCTCGCGTTTCTCAGCGCCCAGGGCAGCATAACTGCAAACGCGCAAACTGTCAGAAGACCCAGTCTCGCCAGCGACTGTCTGTTCAGCCCGATACTAATCAGAACGTAAAGGTACAGGAAGGGCAAAAGCAAGAGCGCGGGACCACGCACAAGCGAGGCGTATCCGATTAGCGCTCCTGCCGCGCAAAAACCTATATACCAGCGCCGCTTATTCAGCGAGACCAGGACAACGAGAATCGCAGCGGCGGAGCAGACGCAGAAAAGCGTCTCAGAAGCAAGAAGCGAAGAGTAGAGTATTTGACCCGGGAGAAGAGCAACTATGAGGGCGCCAAGTCTCGCCTTATCCTTTGAGAACGCTTTTTTTCCCAATAGATAGGTGAAAACGGCGAGCGCAGCGCCAGCGACTGCATTAGCAATTTTGGCGACAAGAAGATGTATTCCGAAAACGGTATAGACCGCCGCTAAAAAAAGCGGATAGCCGACAGGGCGGTAAGCGGTCGGCATCCCTTCATCGCTGAGATACCCTTTGCCCGCAACGAGCCTGAGCGCGAGGTCATTGAATGCTTTGCAGTCAGACACAGGCAGTGTGCCGCTATAGATAACCCAGAGAAAGCGAACTCCAAACGCTGTAAGCAAAAGAAACAGGAGCCATAAACCTTCTCGCTCAAGGATTGCGCTGGGTATTTTACTCACACGTCGCGCAAGGGCGGTAATATATCTCCCCGGCACAACTATTTGAAGGCACGTGAAGGCGGCAGCGAACCAGGCGAAAAAGGGCGACCAGGCGCTTACAAAAGACCACGACCCCATAGTGGAGAATCTCTCTGTCTCTCCGTCAATTATTGTGTTGACGCAGGCATTCGCGTGCAAGGCGGCGACGACGAGAAAGACTACCAACGCTTCGGCGAAAAGTATGAAACCAACAGAGGGAACGAGTCGGCGGTCAGAATTATGAACTTTTCTGAGCAAAAGAACAGAGAGATAGAACGGGACGGCAAGGAGAAGGAAGAAAACTACGCTGGGGAATAGCCAACTGCAGGGCGGGAGTTTGGCGGCAAAGGCGGCTGCTCTCTCTTTATCTATCTCAAATCCGACAGCCGCCGCTACCTGAAGCAGGAGAATAATTACCAGACTCTTCTTACTCATAGAGAAGTTCCCGCTGAATCCGAAAGAGGTGCTTACGCATCGCTTGAGGTCAGTCTCTATTCGTGCGAGAGTTCCATAAGGAACTCAGCGTTTGACCTGGTCTTTTTCATCTTTGAGACAAGGAGTTCCATCACCTCAACCGGGTTCTGGACCTCGTTGAGGACTTTGCGCAGAATCCAGACTCTTTTCAATTCGTCGGGGTGGAGAAGGTTCTCCTCTTTTCTTGTGCCTGAGCGGTTTATGTCCAAAGCGGGCCAGATGCGCCTGTCTGCGAGTCTTCTGTCAAGGTGAAGTTCCATATTGCCTGTGCCTTTGAACTCTTCAAAGATGACATCATCCATTTTTGAGCCTGTATCTATGAGTGCGGTAGCCATAATGGTAAGACTTCCGCCTTCTTCAATATTACGTGCTGCGCCGAAGAACCTTTTTGGACCGCGGAGTGCTGTAGAATCTATTCCGCCTGTGAGGATTCTGCCTGAGTGTGGTGCTTCGCTGTTATGTGCGCGCCCGAGACGGGTTATTGAATCAAGAAGGATTACGACATCGCGTCCGTATTCAACGAGCGACTTTGCCTTATCAAGGACCATATTTGAGACCTGAATGTGGCGCGAGGCTGGCTCATCAAAGGTGCTGGAGATGACTTCACCTTTGACTGAGCGTTCCATCATAGTTACCTCTTCAGGCCTTTCGTCAATAAGAAGAACTATGAGATAGACTTCAGGATGGTTTATCGCGATGGCGTTTGCTATTTTCTGCAGAAGGACTGTCTTACCTGTTCTGGGGGAGGCGACTATCAGTCCGCGCTGGCCTTTTCCTATGGGGGTGAGGATATCCATAATGCGCATACTTATCTCATCCGGCACTGTCTCCAGGCGAAGGCGCTTGTCGGGGAATAGCGGAGTCAGGTCGTCAAAGACTCCTTTGGACAGGTATAATTCAGGGTCTTCGTAGTTTATTGCTTCAACGCGCAGAAGCGCGAAATATCTTTCGTTATCCTTCGGCGGACGAATCTGTCCACTTACTGTGACCCCTGTTCTGAGGTTGAAGCGGCGAATCTGGGATGGCGAAACGTAGATGTCGTCAGGGCACGGGAGATAGTTATACTGCGGACTGCGAAGAAACCCGAACCCATCTTGAAGGACTTCCAGGACGCCTTCGCCGAACATCAGTCCGTTCTGCTTCACGCGCTCTTTGAGAATCTTGAAGACCAGTTCCTGCTTTTTCAGTCCTGTATATTCTGTTATGCCTTCCTTTCTGGCTGTTTCCTGGAGGTCTCTGATTGTCATTTTCTGAAGTTGAGTTATGTGGAGTTCGCCCTTTTTTATTTCTTCATATTTTTCGCTCTCGGTGTCTTTGGGGCGTTCAGTTTCTTCGCGTTTCGCGCGCTTGGTGTAAGTGCTTCTCAGAGTCGCCCAGAGTTCGCCGACCTGGTCCTGCGTTTCAGCGAGGTCTGAGTTGTTATTGATAATAAAGTCTGCTTCGCTTTTCTTCTTATCCAGGTCTTCCTGAAGCGACTCTCTGCGGCTCAGTTCAGTCTCGTCCCAGTTACGCGACTGCTTTGCTCTCGCAAGGCGGGTCTCTCTCTCCGCATCCACAAATACAGTGTAGTCGCAGATTGAAGCAAGTCCGGTTTCGTAGAGCAGCGGGGCATCTATAACGACGATAGTGCCTGATGACCTGTTAGCGGATGACTTTCTGGTTGAAGTGTTCTCTTTCTCTTCTGATTTTGGTTCACTCTTTCCGGCCTGAGGGATTTGACTTTCTATTTTTGCGAGTATTGGAGGATGCATTATTTTGTTCAGTCGCTCAACGCTTTCCCGCGACTGGAATGCTGCGTTTGCGAGGTTGGTCGGGCTGATTTTACTTTTTGTGTCCAGGACATCCTTGCCGAACTCTGCGACTATGGAGTCTCTTATATCGCTTTCTTCCAGAAGTGCGGATGCGATTTTATCTGCGTCAATGACTGTAGCGCCCAATTCACGTAGCATCAGCGCCACAGTAGTTTTTCCGCTCCCCACTCCGCCTGCGATTCCAATAATCACTGTGCTCTTGTTCTTCCTCATAGACTCTCCCTTTCTTTCCTTGTTCAAGGAGACTGATTTTCTCATAACAAACCCTCACAGACCAGCAAGAAAGAAACTTACTAAACCGGGATTGCTTGGTGCGATTCAGTTTCTCAACTCTGGTGTTGCCTGCCTCAGGCAGACAGTCTATTTTGCCTCCAGCCAGTTATCGCCTATCTCCAGATTCACCCTGACAGGCACAGAAAGAGGTATCGCGTTCTCCATTGCGCTGACTATAATCTCTCTCTCCTCTTTCAAGTCCTTTTCAAATATTTCAAAGACGAGTTCGTCGTGAATCTGGAGGATGAGAGCAGACTTACTCTCTCTTTCTTTGAAGGCGCGATGAATTCTTATCATCGCTATCTTTATCATATCTGCCGCCGAACCCTGAAGAACAGTATTGACAGCGAGCCGCTCTGCAAGCGCTCTGCGCTGTTTGTCGTCAGACGATATTCCGGGTATATATCTTATGCGATTGAGAACTGTGGTGACGCAGCCGTCTTCGCGCGCGCGCGAAATCACTTTCTCTATGAACGCTGTGACTCCCTTATACTTCTGGAAGTAAGTGTCAATATATTCTTTTGCCTCCTCGTGTGAAATTCCGAGTCCAACTGAGAGCCCGTGAGGGGAGAGTCCATAAACTATTCCGAAGTTGACAGCCTTTGCGTGTCTGCGCTGGGTTGGGGTGACATCTTTGATTTTGACGCGATAGAGGGCTGCCGCGACTGAGGAATGGATGTCTTCGCCGCGATTGAAGGCGGCGATGAGTTCCGGGTCGCGCGAGAAGTGCGCTAAGAGCCGAAGTTCAATCTGTGAATAGTCGCAGGTGAGAATCTTGTAATCTTTAGAGCGAGTGATGAAAGCACGTCTTATCTGGCGTCCTATATCCTCCTTTATCGGAATGTTCTGAAGATTCGGGTCGGAAGAAGAGAGTCTCCCTGTCGCCGTTCCCGTCTGATTGAATGAGGTGTGAACTCTGCCGTCAAAAGTAGAGACCATCTGAGGAAAAGCGTCAAGATAAGTAGATTTCAACTTGGTGAGGGTTCTGTATTCAATAACCTTTGCGGGCAGCGGGTGACTGCGAGCGAGTTCGTCAAGAACAGTGTGGTCTGTCGCAGATTGACCTGTAGTCGTCTTCTTTCCGCGCGGAAGTTCCAGTTCTTCAAAGAGAACAGCGGAGAGTTGCTTCGGACTGTCTATGTTGAACTCGTGCCCTACGAGTTTGTAAATCTCTTTCTCTATTGCAGCCGCTTTTTGTCCGACCTCGCGGGAAATGTCTTTCAGGATACGTGTATCTATTGAGACGCCCGCAAACTCCATATCTGTAAGAACACTCACAAGCGGCATCTCAACATCTCTGAAAAGGGACTCCAGTTTGGTCTCTTTCAACTTAGGCGCGAGGATGTAATAGAGACGGAGCGCGTAATCGGCGTCCTGGCAGGAGTAATCGCAAACTCGCTTTGCAGAGACTCTGTCCATACTTATCTGGTTTTTGCCTTTTCCGATGAGTTCTGCAATAGAGGTTTTTTTGAGTCCAAGATATTTGAGCGCGAGATTATCAAGACTGTAACCTTTGCCCTCCGGGTCTAAAAGATACGCTGCAACCATTGTGTCAAACCAGATTGGCGATAGGTTGACGCCAACTCTGCGCAGAATAATTGAATCGTATTTGAGGTTCTGACCGATTTTGCGAATCTTCTCTGACTGAAGAATCGGCGCAAGGTGAGTGATAACTTCTTCGCGAGGAATAACAGTCTCGCCGACGGGGGCGCGGACAGGAACATAGAACGCTTCGCCTTCCTTCACGGAAAATGAGATTCCGACCAACTCTGCCGTGAACTGGTCTTCGCTTGTGGTTTCAGTGTCAACCGAGACCTCTTTTGCGCGCCCGAGAAGCGCAGCCAGCGCCTCCAACTGTTTGCGCTCTGTTACGAGAGAATATTTGACCGCCTCCTCGGTTATTGCGCTTACTCCTTCTGAACTGGCTGGGGCGCTGAGAACGCTGGAGATGAACTTTGCAAACCCGTGCTCCTGAAATATCGTTACAAGTTTGTCTCTATCAGGTTCCTTCATCGCGCATTTGGATATATCAAAGTCCAGGGGGACATCCGTTACGAGGGAGGCGAGATGCTTGCTCAGTTCTGCGCTTTCAATATTCTCTTTCAGTTTCTCTCTGAGACTCTCCTTCTCAATTGAATTGAGATTCTTGAGAAGATTTTCCAGCGAACCGTATTTAGCGACCAACTCTTTTGCTGTCTTTTCGCCGACGCCTTTTACGCCTGGAATATTGTCGGAACTATCGCCGGCAAGCGCCATATAGTCTGGCAACTGATGCGGCTCAAAACCAAACTCTTTCCGGAAATCATCTGCCTGATAAAGTTCGCCTGCCTTTGTGTCGTAAATGGCGACTCTTTCGCGAAGGAGTTGTTTCGCATCCTTATCTCTTGTGATAATGAAGATGGAAACCGGCTCTTTGCGCAGAGAGTGAACGAGTGTCCCTATAACATCGTCTGCCTCGTAACCTGCTTTAGTGAAGGTGGGTATGCGGTAAGCGTCCACTATTTCGCGGACCACGCCAACCTGCGAGATGAGTTCTGAGGGCATTGGCTTACGCGTCGCCTTATACTCTTTGAACTCCTTGTGTCTGAATGACGGCTCTTTCAGGTCAAAAGTTATCGCGAGATAGTCCGGCTTCTCTTTATCCAGCAGGCGAAGTATCATACTGATGAACCCATAAATCGCATTTGTTGGCTCACCTTTTGGACCTGTAAGCGCCTTGATAGCGTAGAATGCTTGATAAAGGTATGAATAGCCATCAATGATGAAGAATCTCTGACTCAAAAACTAATCTCCGCGCAATGTTCGCTGAAGAACTGGTCGGCAAAAGTGACAAGACCTAACGCGCGTGGTAACACTCTAACGCGAAACTCCTGCAGCGAAAAAGTCTGTTACAGACCAACAAGCAGCAACTTTACGAGATACGCTTCACAAGCGTGTGTCCAATCGGAAATACTGGTGAGAATGCTCAAGAACAAACAGTCAGTTTGCCACCTTATGCAGGTTTTGCGCTGATTTTATAATATCTGCGCACCTCTTTGTCAAGCGTTTTTTCTTTTTTTCTTGACTTTGTCTTCCAAGAGGCTAAAATACTGGTCAACAAACTGCGGAGGAAAAGGAATGGCTATGGACAGAAAAACAACGCTTCTTCTCGTTCCATTGATTATGGCGATAATCGCTATAATCGCCCTTATCGGCGCGATTGTTTGGATGGAAGGAGACTATGACAAGTTCCGCGTAGAAATCAGTAAACTGACAAGGGAAAGGGATAACAGGACCAGAGAGCGCGGTGAGGCTGAATATACTCGCCAGAACCTTAGCCGGTTTGTAGATGGCAGAGAAGATGTGGATGACCAGGGTATAGATCTCTTGCGCCGCAGATTCCTTCAGGGCGGACCCGAAGACGTTGAACTGCGAAACTATAAACTGGAAAGCACGACAAACCGCCAGAAGTTTGAGAAACTCACAGACGTTTACAAGCAAATATTCCAGGAGAGATTGATCTGCCTGAAGGAAACCGAAAAGGCCATATTGGCCGCGGATGCGGCAAGAAAAGACCTTGAGAAAGCGCAAGAGGGTTTCGTCTTAGCAAAAGGTCAACTGGAAGAAGAGAAGCGGGTGCTCAGCGAAGACAAGAGCAAAATAGAGAAAGACTTTGAAAGATTCAAACAAGAGGCATCTGTCATACAAGCGGATATTTCAAGAAAGTTGAAGGAACTGAGTGACGCAAAAGATGAGGAACACAAGAAGTCTGAGATGGATATCGCGGCCCTGCATTCACAAATCAGCGAGTATAAACGCGCGCTGGACGAAAAAACAAAAAAGAAGCCCCTGGACCTTATGTCCTGCGACCCGGACGGCGAAATAATTGACGCAGACAATAAACTGGGAATTGCCTGGATAGACCTGGGGCGTCAGCATCACGTCCGCGCCGGTATGGTGTTTGATATTTTCAGGTATATAAAAGGCGGTCGCAGAAAGATAAAAGGGCAGGTAGAGATCAGGGCAGTTCAAGACAATATGAGCCAGGTGTCAATCATAGAATGTAAAGAGCCTGAAGATGACCCAATCGTCAAAGGCGATTACATAATCAGCCCCCTCTACGACAAGAAGGAGACGCCCATATTCGTCTTCTCCGGCGAACTTGTCAATCCGCTTTACTCCAGGACAGAGGTGGGGAAGAAGATAGAAGAAGCGGGCGGAAAGGTCGCGCCTGAAGTAACTGTTGAAACAGATTTCCTCATCGCAGGAAGGGGCGCGGAAGGGACGGAAGCATACGCCAAAGCGATAGACCTCAGAGTAGTCATAATGAGAGAAAACGAACTCTTCAGGTATATCGGCAGATAATTTCCGCAACAAACAGCCTCTCTCCCGTGTCTAATACTGCAGGGTCTATGGCAAAAAGAGTGTTTCCCTTTCTGCTTTTCTGACTCTACGGAGACCGGGTTGTGCGCAAGGCGCTTTCTGTTATTCTCATTCTTGCCGCCATCCTTATGGGCGCAATGTTCGGACACTTCTCCTTTCTCAAGCAGAAGGGGACCCTCAAGTCTGTAAAAGAATACTTCTCCTACCTCGCTGGAGCGTTTGAAAAAGTCCCGAGACCAGAGCCTGTTGGCCCGGAAGGTCTTCCAATAACAAAAGAGAAAGAAAAGCCAGTCCCAACCCCGGAAACATCACTGACAGAGACGCAGATAATCAAGCCCCCGTCCACGAAAAGCGCCCAAAAGCCAAAGACCACTGTTGATATGAACCTCGTAAGTGCGCTTCTTGGGGAAAGCGAACAACTCTACAAGAAGATGAACTACAAAGAATCTGCCCAAAAATCGCGACAACTTATCTCTTTGCTTGAGAATGGCGGACTGGAAGACTCTGACCTGCACAGACAAGCGGTTCAAATAGAGATGAGAAGCCGCGCATTTGGCGCGCTCATCTCAAAAATACCGCCAAACACCCTGAGCGACGGAAAAGACCTGGAAGCGATTCAACTTGATACAGGCAGAACCATAATAGTTAGAGTTCTGAAGGAAGACCTGAAAACCGGCGCCCTCACAATACAGCAAAATGACGGCATCCAGGCAACTCTTTCTGAAGACCTGATAGTGAAGAGAAACCCAATCACTCGCAAGGAGTATCTGAAGAACCGCGCAGAGGAACTGGAAAGAAAAATTGCGAGCGCAAGAAAAGATCAGTATTTTGATATGCTCAGTCTCGCGCTCTTTGCAATTCAGAACCGCTTGACAGATAGAGTCACCGAACTCCTTGAGAAAGCGTTTGCGATAGACGGTTCAGAATTCGCATACGAGACTTTCTACACAGAGCCTGACAAAGCCGAGATGGTCGCGATACTACTTGCCTCTTTCGGGCGCGGCGAAAAAGTTTCTGCGAGAACCACCAAGGCACAGCCTCCTGCGCCCCCTCTGGAAGAATCTTCGTCCATTCCTCCCGAACCCGTGCCTGGAAAAGAAGACCTTCGCCTGGCTCGCGGATACCTGGCCAGAGGACAGTACTACGCAATGGAAGCCACGCTTTACCCGGAAAAGCGGTTCCAGTTGGGGCCAGAGGCTAAGAAATACGTGGAGAAAGCAGTAGATGTCCTGAACAAACTTCTGGAAGAGAAGCCGGGAGACCCGGAACTTGAGCAAAGCCTGAGAGAGGCGAACGGACTTCTCTATCACATCAACCACAATCTTGTCCTCGCCGTAGAAAAGTAGTAGGTATTCCATTTCTCACACTTCAGAGCAGCGCAGTTTAGAGCACTTCACGAATGAATGTAACCTACCGTCTTGGTTCCAAAGCCGCGGGGTTTACCCCCGCGGGAAATTTTCCCCGCACCGAAGCCCCACAATGAAGCCCCACGCGCAAGCGTGGGGAGCTAATTACCTCGCGCACGCGTGGCGACATTATATCACCCCCGCTTATTTCCTCCACACACTGGTATCAGGTATCTGTTTCCCCACCGCACCCGCCCGCTGGCTGATCAGCCTGAGGCGGACAACAGTAGAAAAATCGCGGGAGGATCATACATATTTTTCTTGACGGTGCTTGAGGAAGATACTAACCTATCAAATGGCGAGGCTAAAAGGAGCAGTTATTGTTGTTTCCCCGAATCCTGTCCCCTCATGAATTCGCAGAAATCCGGACTGAAGCGGTTGAAGAAGCATATGATTTTTGGATGTGCGAGTGGCAAAAGATAAGCATGAAATAAGAGACCCAATTCATGTGTTTGTTCGGTTGGATAACGACGAACGCAAGGTGTTGAATTCACGCCCATTCCAGAGACTTCGCCACATTCACCAATTGGGACCTACTTATCTTGTGTATCCAGGTGCAACTCACAACCGGTTTGAACATTCTCTTGGCGTAATGGAACTGGCGAGCCGTGTGTTTGATATAGTCAGTGCTCAAAAGAACGTAACAGACGAAATCAGGAACGTTCTTGAACAGCTTCAGCTTGGCAATGAAGATAAAATCAGATAGTGGTGCCGTGTTCTTCGCATGGCGGCTCTTTGCCATGACATTGGACACCTTCCGTTCTCCCACGCTGCTGAAAAGGAACTTCTGCCCGAAGATTGGGACCACGAGCGTCTAACAATAGAAATTATCGTCGGCGACGAATTGAAGCAAATATGGAAGGAAATGGAACCTCCTCTTAATCCCGAAGACATTGTCAAGTTGGCTGTTGGCCCAGGAAAAGCTAAAGACATGAGTTTCAGTCGTTGGGAAGAAATATTATCAGAGATCATCGCCGGGGATGCTTTCGGTGTGGACCGAATGGATTATCTGCTAAGGGATTCTCATCATGCCGGTGTTGCATACGGGAGGTTCGACCACTACAGGCTCGTAGATACACTCCGAATACTTCCTTCATCTCCATCAGGAGAAGTGGAAGAAACCATAAAGCCAGCGTTGGGCGTAGAGGAAGGCGGTATTCAATCTGCAGAAGCCCTTATGTGGGCACGATACCTAATGTACTCTCAGGTGTACTTTCATCCTGTCCGGCGAATATATGACATTCACCTGAAAGATTTTCTCAAGGAGTGGCTGCCGGACGGTAAGTTTTCAACAGACATTGATAAGCACACTGCTATGACTGACGCTGAAGTGACAACAGCGCTTCTATCAGCCGCTTTTGACAACACTAAACTAGGGCATAAACACGCGCGTCGTCTTATGCGTAGAGAGCACTTCAAACTACTCTATCGACGGAATCCCTCTGACATTAAAATTAACCCGGAATCTGGGAAAGCGATTTGGAAAGCAGCAGAGGAAAAATTTGGTGCTGATTGTGTTCGCTATGATTCTTATTCGCAAAAAGGAGGAGCGCCAGATTTTCCTGTCAAAATGCTTGATGGACGAATAGAATCATCTCTGTCTATATCTGATGCACTCCAGCGCTTGCCAGTAGTGGCACTGAATTATGTGTTCGTGGACAGAGGAAAGTATGACGAAGCTGAGAAATGGCTTGAGAGGAATAGAGAAACAATTATCAAGCAACCAGGAGAGGAGGCAGGAGATGGAAGAACTGAATAGGGTGAGAAAGGCGGTCATATTGACCGCGCTTGCCTCTAAACTGCGAGAGCATGGCAGCTGGTGCGGCGAGACGCATATGCAGAAATCAACCTATCTTCTTCAAGACTTGCTTGAGGTGCCAATGGGTTTTGACTTTATTCTCTATATGTACGGTCCTTTCTCGTTTGACCTGCGCAGTGAACTAACAGCACTTCGGGCAGATGGATTGCTGGACTTAGAAGCGAAACCACCTTACGGTCCACAGTTCTCTCCCACCAAGCAGAGCGACCTCCTCAGAGAGCATTTTCCCAAGACAATGGGAACGTATAAGAACAGAATGGATTTTGTTGCCAAAACATTTGGTAACAAGAAAGTAGGAGAGTTGGAACGACTGGCTACAGCAGTATATTTGATAAAAGAATCCAATATCTCTTCCGAAGAAAAGCAGGCTAAGTTAATGCGTATTTGGAAGCCGCATATCTCTGAGAATGAGGCCCGACAGGCCCTCGAGCAAGCCAAGCAGATAGTCAAAGAGGCGCAAGACATCGTCAACGGATAAGAAAGGAAAAAAGAAACGTTTCTTATTTTTGACGCTTCCCGCGCAGTTAGTCAAAACCCGGAGCGTAATCAACGGAATCTAAAAGACGCTTCCTCGCTTCTTCTGCGCTTTCGTAGTTCAGGCGCAGGAGTGAAATAACCTTCAGCAAAAACATATCCTCGTTCCGCAACCTCTTCAAAGCGTGAACCTTTACCCAGCCACTGTCTGTCTCAGATACTGTGCGCCATAACTCTTTCACCCGCGCAGCGCGGGTCATAAGAGCGGTGTGTAGAATCTCCTTCCTTGTGTGTCCGAGGAGTTCCGCGCAGGTAGAGTTTCTTATCTCTCTCGTATCGTTATAGACGGTCTCCGCGGGAATGTTCAGCGCTTCAGCGATTTCGGTCTGAGAAAATCCACGCGAAAGAAGTGTGATAATCTCCTTTCTGCGTCTGAGCGTTTCAGGTCTCATAAACTCCTCCTTTCTGAGTATGTAGAATATAGAATGTAGAATATAGGGGACAGACCTGCTGCTCTATTCTTTATTCTACGTTCTACATTCTGCATTCTACGTTCTCCCCCGCTATAAATGGCGGGGCTTCGGAACATCCCGCGGGATAAATCCCGCGGCTTTTGTCCTCCCATCTATAGCGGTGGATATACACACTTTTGGAAGAATTTTTTCCAGAACAGTCAAAAAAGATGCAGATTCTTTTCTATGTGATTTTTCGCGTGCTCGCGAGGATTTTTGGAGATTTCTGCCTATTTTTCGGCGGGGATATTATAGAAATCCTGTAAATTGGGAAGGGCTAAAATCGCGTAATCACTGTTAGTTGCTGATGTTACTAAAAATAGCAATTTACAGGCTGGAAGTGAGTATGGAAATCACGCGGGATTTGGTTTCTTCCATTTTCTCGCGGGTCTTCGCTTCAAGGTTGAGCCGCAGAACAGGCTCAGTGTTACTCTTCCTTACGTTGCACCACCAGTCAGAATAAGAAATCGTGATTCCGTCCAGGTAGTCGATTTTAGCGTCTGAGAAAATTTTTGCGAGTTCGGCTATTTTCGCGTCCTTGTCTTTGACTTCAAAATTGAGTTCGCCAGTCGCGAAGTAGCGCTGGAGCGGAGCGACAAGTTCGGATACGGGCTTTTTGCGCTCGCTCAGTATGGAGAGGACTGCGGCAAGCGCGAGAAAGCCGGAATCAGCGTAAAAGTTTTCTCTGAAATAGTAGTGACCTGAAAGTTCTCCACCGAAAGCGATATCCTGCTCCCGCATAACCTCTTTCGCGTATGCGTGTCCGACCCGGGAGCGAATGGGGACGCCGCCTGAAGCGATAATCTCTTCCGGAACTACGAGGCTTGAGCGCAGGTCGTAAAGTATCTTTGCGCCGGGGTGCTTTTTCAGAGTCTCTTTCGCCATAAGCGCGGTCATAATGTCTGAGGTGATTATTTGCGCCTTTTCATCGACGAAGGCGCATCTGTCGCCGTCGCCGTCAAGCGCAACTCCCAAATCAGCGCCGACCCTTTTCACTTCTCTCTGCAGGTCGCGTAGATTCTCAAGTTTCAGCGGATTCGCTTCGTGATTGGGAAATCTTCCGTCAGGCTCAAAGTAGAGCGGATAAATCTTACAGGGAAGCGAGCCAAAAATTTTTTCTATAAAGAGACCTGCGACGCCGTTACCGGTATCCATCACCATTTTGAAAGGCAGAACCTCTCCCGCAACGCGGAGAATGTGGGCGCGATAGTCTTCCAGCACGTTCGCCGAAGACCTCCTCCCTTTCGCTTTCCCCTTTTTGTATTCGCCTTTCTGGACCACATTCTCCAGGTGAGATATTCCGCGTTCATAACTGAGTGCAATCGCATTTTCCCTGCACAGTTTGAATCCGTTGTACCGGGCAGGATTGTGGCTCGCTGTGGTCATCATCCCGCCAGCCGCCTTGAGGTATCCCACCGCAAAATAGTTCATCGGCGTTGTGCAGACGCCGATATCCACCACGTCTATCCCGGCGTCAAGGATGCCTTCTATAGCGGCTTGACTGATAGACGGCGACGACAGTCTGACATCCTGTCCCACCACAATGGGGGACTTGCCGATAAACGAAGCCATAGCATTGCCAATAAGACGCGCGACGCTCTCATCAAGTTCGTCCGGATAGATGCCCCTAACATCGTACGCCTTGAATATACTCATCCTCTCCTCCAGATTACAAGTCAGTCGGGCAACTCATTCACCTTATCGCGTTCCTGTGCCAATTGATTGCTCATATTATAGACGCAATCTGTTTCTATTCCATTGTAGATTTTTGTTTCTCTATTTCCCGAGCGGTGGCGTGCCGGGGAGTTCTGACTCCGTGTCCCGACTCTTTGACGCTTGACATTCATCCCGACGACCGTATCTTATATACGAGTCGCTTATTTTCTCTTATCCGGGAGGTTCGCGAGTGCTCAGGGCAGTTATCGGAATTCTCATTGGCGGCGGCGCCGGAATGCTTCTTGGCCACTTCGGCAGAGGCGGAGGGTGAGCAATCACCTGCAATCCCTACGTCGCAGGGATATTCGGCGCAGTCCTCGGACTCATTGTCGCGCTTGGCATCGGCAGGTAAATGACCATTCCCGGCAGTCGCTATGATGCGCAGAGTTATAGTTATTACATCCAGAACCGTGAAGCAGAAGGCGCGGTTGAATGATTCGCCGACCGCTAACCTCGTCTATGATGCGCTGCCGCTTTCCTCTGTCGCCAAGCGCTGGGGCGACGAAGTCTATTTTGAAATCCCGGTTTCTGCACCTCTCGCAGACCCGCGCGAACTCGTCCAGATGGGCGATATCGCTTACTGGGATGAAGGAAGATGCTTTTGTATATTTTTCGGTCAGACCCCGACAAGCAAAAAAGAGGAGATCAGACCTGCAAGCGCAGTGGACATTATCGGGCAACTTCTCGGCGACCCGAAAGAGTTCTCCTCCGTCCGGGATGGCGACGCAATAACTGTGGAGCGCGAAGATTCCACAGATACTGAAACCTGCCCGGAGGTGATTGCGGTCTGCAAAAGCGACAAGAAAGGCACGAGAAAGCAGAGCATCGGTTCAGGAAAACTGGTTCGCGGATTTGGTCTTGAAGGTGACGCGCACGCAGATTGCAATACACACAGACAAGTCAGCCTCCTGGCAATAGAGAGCATAGATAAAATGCGCGAAAGTGGATACGATGTTGGTCCGGGCGACTTCGCGGAAAATATTACAACGCGAGGAATCAACCTTCTGGCCCTTCCCGAAGGCGCAAGAATCAGAATTGGTGACGCTGTGCTTGAGGTGACTCAAAAAGGAAAAGAATGCCATATCGGCTGCGAAGTGTTCAGGCGGCTTGGCGTCTGCATCGCGCGCGAGGAGGCGATATTCGCGAAAGTTCTGGAAGGCGGCACCGTAAGCGCTGGCGACACGATTGAGGTGCTCAAGAATCAAGGAGGAAGATAGTCAAAAGCGCTGAAAAGAAATTTCAGAAACTTCGCGAAATCCTTTCCGGGCTGGAGAGCGCTGTCGTCGCGTTCTCCGGTGGGGTAGATTCTTCACTTCTTCTCTCTGCTGCGAAAGAAATTATCGGCAGTCGCGTATTAGCGGTCACAGCAGTCAGCCCAACCTACCCGCCTGAAGAGGCGGCGTTCGCAAAGAAACTTGCAGATAAAATTGGCGTGAGACTCATCAGGATTCGCACATCAGAAACAAAAGACAAGCGGTTTCTTCGGAATCCGCCGAACAGGTGCTATTTCTGCAAACTTGAACTGTTCGGCAAACTTTGCGCAATCGCGCGCCGCAACCGAATAAAATTTATTCTTGACGGCTCAAACGCTGATGACCTGCGCGATTTCAGACCCGGCAGGAAAGCATCAAAAGAACTGGGCGTTCGCAGTCCCTTACAGGAAGCGGGACTCACAAAGAAGGAGATTAGATACCTCGCAAAGAAGAGGGGACTTCCAAACTGGGCAAAAGAGCAGTTAGCCTGCCTCGCTTCACGCATTCCATACTGTACTGAAATCACAAAGGAAGCACTCAAGCGCATCGGTCGCGCTGAGAGTTTTCTTCGCAGACTCGGGTTCACAAATGTGCGGGTTCGCCATTACGGGAAACTCGCGCGAATAGAGGTGAGCGAGAATCAGATAGAGAAATTATCTCGCGCCGCAGCAAGAAAGAAGATTCTGAGAAAGTTCAAGTCGCTCGGATACACATACATAACGGCTGACCTTCAAGGTTACAGGACAGGCAGTCTCAATGAAGTAGTAGCGAGTAGCGAGTAGTGAGGGAAAATTTAGCCGGCGAACTTCTTCGCCGCGGATGGCAAGGCTCGCACTGAAGTGCAGGGCTTGCTATCTCCCCACGCTTGCGCGAGGAGCTTCTACTGTTACCGCGGGATAAATCCCACGGCTTTGGAATTATCCTGAAAGATACAATCTGATTTCCGAGAACTCTGGAAACGTCACTTTCTTCGCTGCATAATCTCTTCGTATTTTTCTTTTGCCTCTTTAGCCGCTTTTGTGTCAGGGTATTTCTCAATTACTTCCTTGTATTTTTCAGCGATTTTTTCCTTCGGGTCGTAAGGGTTTGTTTGGTCAAAGGCTTTCGCATCGGCGAGGAGTTTGCTCGCAGCCAGTTCCTGCTCATCAGTCGGCTTTGTCTGCGCCTCCTTCGCAACAGACAGTCTCGGAAAGAGAATTTCCGCTATGTCGCTTTTTGAAACTGTCAGTTTGCCGTAAGGGGTCTCAACTTCCAGTTTGTCAATCTCCAGATTGCCGGTGGCAGTAAAGCGAACAGTCGCAACCTCATCTTCCTTCAGCGCCTCTTCTCCTTCCTTCGCTTCCCGCGGGAAGCGGATTCTTTTTATTTCCGCGGTCGGAATAGAGAGCAGTCCGTACGCGGCTTTGAGGTTCCACTTTTCAAGTTTTACCTTACCTTTGAGTTTGCTGCCGTCTTTCACAAGAAGAAATATCTCTCCGACATCAAGTTCTGGAACTTCCGGCGTCTTTCCCTCCATCTTGGCGATGCGTTCTTTGGTGGAGACGAAGATTGTGCCGTCTTTTTTCACTGTATAGGCAAGTTTCAGGGGTTCAAGAATTGCTTTGAGAACTTTGTCCAGGTTGCCGGAAGCGCTGAACATCGGGACAGGTTTCTTCCCGGCCTCAGGGTCAATTACAATAACCACTCTTTCATGGACCGCGTTGAAAACGAACGATTCAATCTCGAAGATGACGGATTCAACTGTCTGTTCATCGTCCGACAGAGACCCTGACATTGATGAAATCATTCCGAGGTCGCCGGACAGTGTTATCTTGAACTCCCCGTCCTGCCATTGGACAGAAATTCGCTGCGTTTTGAGAATTGTTCTGGTTATTTCTTCAGGGCTCTGTTCCTGCGCGAAAACAGCAGCCGCGATGCCAGCGATTAGCAATAAAACCGCTACTTCTTTCACACCTGTTTCCTCCACTGTTGGACAAAGCAATATTGCGGCAACAACTGCTTGAGAACTATTTTTTCCGCTTCATTATTTCATCGTATTTCTTTCTTGCTTCTTCTGCCGCTTTTGTGTTGGGATATTTCTCAAATATTTCTCTATATTTTTCCGCCACCATTTCCTTATCTTCAGTCGGCTCTGTCTGCGCCTCCTTCGCGGCAGACGGTCTCGGAAAGAGAATTTCCACTATGTCGCTTTTTGAAACTGTCAGTTTCCCGTAAGGGGTCTCAACTTCCAGTTTGTCAATCTCAAGTTTACCTGTAACGGTAAAACGCACTGTCTCGACCTGGTCCTCAGACGCTCCTACCTCTTCCTTTGCCTCTCCCGCAGGCACCTTGATTGAGATTATCTCAGCCGAGGGTATGGAAAGCGCGCCGTAGAGTGTTTTGAGATTCCACTTCTCAATTTTCATTTTGCCTTTTATCCCGCTGCCATCTTTCAAAATAAAAAGAGACTGCCCCGGCTCAAGGTCAACGTATCTTATCTTTCCGGGAATCAGCAGGGTGAGACAGTTGATCGCCGTAGAGAAGACGCGACCACCAACCATTCCCCATTTGTCCACCGGGTCCCAGGAGCCGTAAGCGCAGCCAGTTACTCGCTGCGTATCCAGAAGGGCTTTTTTCACCGCTTCGTTCCACTTACTCCAGTTCTCCCCGCCAAACTGGAACATTGCTGAGGTTCCGTGATACCAGTAACAGAAGTCAACTTTGTCGTTCTTTGGCCTGTTCCATTCAGGCAGGTTTGCCATCAGGATGTCAACTCCCTGTAATACTTTCTTTTCCTCCTTTGACTGCCCCAAGGAGAGCCGGCAAGTCACCGTAATTGCGGTCATTGCAGGCAGTTTCGCATAATTCTCGTTGATGTTGCGGAGAACTGAGCCGTCGTCTCCCGGTCTCATATAGCCGGTTTGTCCTGCCGTGTTTGTTGTCCTGTCAAACCAAGCAATTGCGCCGTCAAAAACCTCTTTTGCGACATCCAGTTTTGCGTTTGACGCCGCCTTCAGCGCAGTCACCATCCAGCCGGTCACAGACGTGTCGTTCTGTCCGCTATTGGGCTCATATTTCCACCCGAGCCCCGGGTTCTGCGAGTTTTTGATGAAGTCCACCGCCTTCTGAGCGGCGTCTTTCAGATTGCTGTCCTGCGTGAGTCCGAACGCCTCGCAAATTGCCGTGGTTGCGATTGCGTGATTGTAAATCCACGATTCAGTGATGCGCGGACCAAACGAACCATCCAGCAGTTGCTGGCTTAGGAGCCAGTCAAGACCTTTCTTTACAGTCTCGCTGAAAGTGCCGGACTTGTGAGTGTGCCCGGCTCGCAAGAATGCGAGGAGCGTGAGTCCGCTCACACCGACATCATACTGGTTTTTCAAGATTGACAGAAAATTTGGACCGTTATCGCATTTTGCTCCCTTGCAGTTCTTGTCAAACCCGTCTTGGTCCCACATACCACTTGCGTCCTGGTGGCGCTGAAGCCACCTGAGAGCCGCATCAACGGCGGCATCTGTGCCTGGCTGCTCCTGGGCAAGAAGGACAGATGTGAACGCAAAGACTCCCCATAACGCAAAGAAGAAATAGATGACCTTGCGCATTTATGCTCTCCTCAGTCAATTATTGGACGCACCGCGGCTGACACAAGAAAAGGGATTTACAGAGTTTTGCGATTGAAGCGGGGTCAAGTCCGAGTTGGGATAAGAGTTCTTTTCTGGAAGCGTGCGAAATAAATTCATCGGGCACACCGATTCGCACTACTGCGCACTGGGTCTGCTCCTTGCGGCGCGAGAAGAGTTCGCTGAGAGTCTCCAGAACTGCGCTACCGAATCCGCCTGCAAGCGCGTGCTCCTCAACTGTGGCTATAACTCTGTGGTTTGCGGCGAGGTTCTGAACCAGTTCGCGGTCAATTGGTTTTGCGAACCGCGCGTTAGCGACTGTTACAAAGATTTTCTCTCTTTCAAGCATTTGTGCCGCATCCAGGCAGGACTGGACAGTTGAGCCGTAGCCTAAGAGCGCTATATCGGAGCCTTCTTTGAGGATTTCGCCTTTTCCCAGTGCTATCTCTTCTTCAGCGCACGCGGGGAGAGGCTCGGGGCAGCGGTCACGAGGATAACGCAGCGCAAGCGTAAGGCGGTTATCTATCGCGAACTTCATAATGGGGTATATTTCGCTTCCGTTTTTTGGCGCGGCGAGAACCAGATTTGGCAGAGTGCGAAGATACGAGATGTCAAAGAGACCATGGTGGGTCGGACCGTCTGAGCCAACCACGCCTGCGCGGTCAATAGCGATGATGCAGGGCGTGTTCTGGAGGCAGATTTCGTGGAAAACCTGGTCGTAGGCGCGCTGCAAAAATGTTGAATAGACCGCGAAGACAGGAAACGCACCGGACTTTGCAAGTCCCGCTGCGAGTCCAAGCGCGTGCTGTTCGCATATTCCGACATCAAAGTATCTGTGGGGAAACTGCTCCCTGAATCTGTCAAGTCCAGTCCCTTCAGGCATAGCGGCTGTGATTGCGACGAGGTCAGGATACTCTCTCGCCAGCCTGATAAGTGCGCTGGCGAACGCATCCGTGTAGGTTGGATTAGGGGAGATGCTGTTATTGGTTCTCACCTTACCATCCGCGCTCAAGTGACCGGAAGCGCTGTGGAACTTTTCAGGATTTGACTCGGCGGGAGGATACCCCTTGCCTTTCTCGGTAAGAACGTGAAGGATTACAGGCTTTTTTGAGCGCTTTATTCTGTTCAAGAGTTCCAGAAGAACTTCAATGTTGTGTCCGTCAACTGGTCCGTAGTATTCCAGACCGAACTCAACAAATATGTGTCCCGGTATAACGCTTGACCTGACTGCGCTGAGGATTCTTTCAACCGTGTGCTCCACTCTTGCGCCGACAACTGGCAGACTTGAGGCGAGGTCATACACCTCTTTCTTCAGGTCAAGATATATCGGCTCTGTGCGCAGTTTGCTGAGATACTGGGACAGCGCCCCGACAGTTTTTGAAATGGACATTCTATTGTCGTTGAGGACAATGATGAGGTTTTTCCCGATTGAGGCTGCATTATTCAGTGCTTCAAAAGCCATACCTGTGCTGATTGCCCCGTCGCCGATGACCACTACGACTTTTCTATCAACGCTTTTTAGCGAGTCGCCCGCAGACAGTCCAAGCGCGGTAGAAAGAGATGTACCTGCGTGACCCGCTGTAAAAACGTCATATTCGCTTTCGGTGGGGTTTGAGAAGCCTGAGAGTCCGCCGCTCTGACGCAACTTCTGGAACGCGCCAGCCCTGCCTGTCAGTATCTTGTGAGCGTATGTCTGGTGGCTCACATCCCATATAAGGCGGTCCTTGCTGAAGTCAAAAGTGTAATGAAGTGCGATTGTGAGTTCAACCACTCCGAGGTTGCTTGCGAGGTGTCCACCTGTGCGAAAGACCACATCGGTTAGAAGCGCACGAATCTCCTCCGCAAGTTTCGGGAGTTCTCTCTTATGGAGGGAACGCAGGTCTGCCGGCGAATGAATTCTTGGTAATAACATCTATTATTGTGTCCCGATTATTCAATTACACTTCAACTCGGAAGGGTTAGGAAGGTCTTTGAGCGACATAAGACCGAGAACCTTGAGGCAGGTTTTTGTTGTGCCGTAAAGAAGCGGTCTTCCCAGAATTTCTTCCCTTCCCACCACTCTCACGAAGTCTTTCTCTATGAGGGAGCGGATAATTTCGCCGCACGAAACACCTCTAATCGCCTCAATATCCTGTCTCTTTATCGGCTGCTTATACGCGATGATTGCGAGCGTTTCAAATGCTGACTTGGAAAGCGTATTAGGCTTGCGAGTCTTTGTCAACCTTTCAATATACTCAGAGCACCAGGGGAGTGTGCGATACTGGTATCCGCCTGCTATCGGTTCCAGTCTGAAACCGCAGCCGCTCTCATTCAGTCTGGTTTGAATCTCCTCAATAGCGCTCCTTACAGTAGCGCTATCTACGCCGTCCAGAACACTGGAAATTCTGGCAAGCGAAAGTGGTTCAGGCGAAGCGATAAGAAGCGCCTCTATTGTCTGTTTTACTCTCTCCCCATCCAAATTCTTCTCCTCTGACTGCGAACGCCTCAAATTATACGGTCTGGGCAGCCGTGTTCAAGACATTTTCCCGCGTGAGCGAGTCAACCGGTGTAATTCAGAATTGAGGGTAGCGGCGGCGAGCAGCGCCACCCGCCTCAGGCGCCACGGCCCGGTAGAAGATGCTGCTCGTCTGCGTATCACCCCACCATTACCCACGAAAACGATTTGCATACACCGCTATGATTGCGGATTCTTCTATTTTGAGAGTATTGCCCGTGTGACCGCTTCCGCGAACTTCTTTGCCGCTTCCGAGCCGTTTGCGGTGACTATATCTCCGTCTGTAACGACAGGCTCCTCAGAAAATTTTGCGCCGTTTTTCTGAAGGTTCTCTTTCTCAGATTCAAACGCAGTGGCGTTTTTTCCTTTCAGGAGTCCTGCGTTTGCAAGGATTGATGGTGCGACGCAAATTGCGCCGAGGATTTTGCCCGCTTTTGCCGCATCTTTAGCCAAATTGATAATATTCTTGTCGCTGAAGAGTCCTTTTGCGCCTGTTCCGCCAATAAAGACTACCGCATCAAACTCTTTCGCTTTCGCCTCTTTGATTGTCTTCTTCACCTCTAACTTCATTCCGTTCATTCCGACCGCTTCTTTCTTTTCGGTTGATGCGACAGTGACTTCAGCGCCGTCGTTTTCAAAAGAGTCTTTTGATTCTTTCAGTTCTTCGTCCCGGAAGTCCTTGAGAGCGATTACAATCAGGATCTTCTTTCCTTCCAGTTTTTTTATCGCTTTCAGGAGGTCTGCAACTTTCTGGGCGAAATCTGAGGCTGCATCAGGTCCGTTTGCGGTGATAATTTTCCCATCCACCTCAACCGCGGCGCCTGTGTAGTTTGCCCCTTTCGCCTTGAGGTTTTCCGCCTCAGACTTGAAAACTGTCGCTTTCTTTCCTGCAAGAACGCCAGCGTTCGCGAGAATTGAGGGAGCGATGCAGATGGCTGCCAGTATTTTATTGTTCTTTACCGTCTCCTGTGCAATCTTTTGCGCGACCTGGTTAGCAAAATACTCTTTTGCGCCGATGCCTCCAATAAAGAGAACCGCGTGGTAGTCTTTCACATTCACCTTTTCCAGAACGATATCAGGTTTGACAGTAACTTTTTTCAGCATTCCAACAGACTGCGTTTCCTTTGAAGACGCGACGACAATCTTCGCACCCTTACTTTCCAGGAACTGACGCGGAACCGAATACTCCTCGTCCCTGAAATTTGAACTCGCGACAATCATCAGGACTTTTTTGCCTTCAAGTTCTTTTTCCTCCTGCGCAGAGCAGAAAGGGACGAGACAAATTATGCTGAGCGCTAACAAAGATAGGAAGAGCGACCCGCCTGCAACTGCCCATTTCCTGCGATTCCCCATCTGATTTCCTCCTCACCACCTCGCGTCAGTATATCTTTCCTGTATCGCCCGGTCAATCCCGTTTTGCACCCTGTTTTGTGAGGTCTTCGTCTACGAGATAGAGAAACTGCACACTCCGCGGAAGTTCATCAAGAAAGGTTGAGGGTTCGCGAAATCCTCTCTGTCCGAACTGTGCGCGAAATCTCGTGTAAGTCAAATAGAGGAGTTTTTTGGCGCGGGTCATTCCGACAAAAAGCAGGCGCCGCTCCTCTTCCAACTCCTTTCCTGAGCGGCTCTGAAGCGATTTCTCGTGGGGAATTAGTCCTTCCTCAACTCCTGCGATAAAGGCGACAGGAAACTCCAAACCCTTTGCGGCGTGAAGCGTCATCAGGGAGACGCGCCCCTTTGATTCGTCATAGGCATCCGCATCAGAAGCAAGCGCGACCTCCTGAAGAAAGTCAAGGACAGTTACGTTTTCGCGGCGGATTTCAAACTGTGAGGCTGCGTTCACAAGTTCGCGCACGTTTCCCATTCTGTCTTGAGAATCCTCCTCGGTTCGCAGATACTCTTCGTATCTGAGTCTTGCGATAAGTTCCCTTATCGCAATGGAAGGTGATTTTTTCACCAGTGGAATAAGAGAATCATAGAGGGCGACAAAACTTCTTATTTTTTCAACCGCGCGCTTGGGCAGAGACTCAATCTGTTCTGCCTGCCTCGCTGCTTGAATGAGAGGGGTTTTGTTAGCAGCGCCAAACTCTTTGACGCGTTCAACAGTCGTCTCTCCGATTCCTCTGGGCGGGATGTTCACGACACGAAGGAAGGAAATGTTATTTGACTCGTTTGTGAGCAGGTCAAGATAGGCGAGGATGTCTTTTATCTCTTTGCGGGCGTAAAATTCAAGACCTGCGACAACGCAGTAGGGAACCGAGTGCTCGCGCAGAGCATCTTCTATCGCGCGCGAGAGCGCGTTGACTCTGTAAAAAACCGCAATATCTGAAAGCGAGAATCCTTGGGAAGAGAGGTCTTTTATGGTTGAAGCGATAAACGCGGCTTCATTTGTCTCGTCGCGGCAGAAAACCTTTTTTACTGGTTCGCCACCGCCGATATTTGTGAAAAGCGTCTTTTCTATTCTGAGGCGGTTATTCTCAATCAGCGCTTGAGCGCAGGTGAGAATATCCTGGGTGGAGCGGTAATTCTCTTCAAGTTTGACAACCTTCGCATTCGGGAAGTCTTCTGCAAACTCCAGGATATTTGATATTTCCGCGCCCCGCCAGCCGTAGATTGACTGGTCAGGGTCGCCTGTGGCTGTAATGTTCTGATACTTCGCAACAAGAATCTTCGCTATCCCGTACTGCGCGATATTTGTGTCCTGATACTCGTCAATAAGAAGGTATCTGACTCTTTCCTGAAGTTCGGAAGCCACTTCTTCCACATTACCGAGAAGGGAAAGGAGATTGAGAAGCAGGTCATCAAAGTCCATCATATTTCCTGCGCGGAGAATATCCTGATACTTCTCGTAGATTGCCGGCAGGTGCTTGCCGTAAGGAAGATTTTCCGAATCAGGCCAGTCTTCCGGACGTTTCAGGGAGTTCTTTATTCTTGAGATTGTTTCTGCGATGTGGGCGGGCTTGAACTGCGACACGGAAAGTTTGACTGCGTCCAGGGCTGCTCTTACCGCTCGCACAGAGTCTCGCTCATCCGCTATTGAGAAGTTTCTGGTGTAGCCAATTCTTTCCGCGTAACTCCGCAGAAGTCTCGCGCAGAAGGAATGGAAAGTAGAGATTGTCAGTCTGCGAACTATTTCTGGACTGGTGAGGGATTGGACTCTGGAGAGCATCTCCTGCGCCGCTTTATTGGTGAATGTGACAGCGACTATATTTCGCGGCGGAACTCCGTGAGAAAGGAGATAGGCGATTCTGCGGGTAATGACGCGTGTCTTTCCGCTGCCCGCGCCTGCGAGCACGAGAAGGGGTCCTTCGCCGTGTTTCACGGCTTCTCTTTGAGGTTCGTTCAGGTCAAGGAGAATATCTTCAGGATTCACTTTTTCTCTGGATTGAAGGTTTTTATCTGGAGAGGGTTATTTACGCTTTACCTTTTCCCAGACTGGTCCGCGGATTTTTGCGTCTTTATCGCCGTACCAGGAAATTCGCCATTCCATTTTACAGTTTGGGCAGGACGCTTTTTCTGCGCCCTGCGGAACATCAAATCGCCATAGGCAGTTGAGGCATCTTATATAACCTTCTCTGCCTGATTTTTTCTTTTCCACGCTTCTCTCCCGGGAAGGCCGATTACCCGCTTTACTTTCGTCCGTGGCCCGGATTCGCGCCATAAATGGCGCGGCTAAAAATTATTTCTCTCTGAACTGGGTCTCTTCGTGCTCTCTGAACAAATCACGCAGTTTGAGACGCTGATACTTGCCTGTTGAGGTAACAGGAATCTCTGTGCCAAATTTGACCACTTTCGGACATTTGGAGAAAGGCATTCTTGCGCGGCAGTATGTGAGGACATCTTTTTCAGATAGAGGCGCGCCTTCCTGAGGCACAATATATGCGCCTACTTCTTCGCCATACCATTTATTGGGAAATGAGATTGCCAGACCGACTTTCACACTGGGGATTGTGTTAAGGACTTCCTCTATCTCAAACGGCGAGTATTTGACTCCGCCGCGGTTTATCAGTTCTTTCAGTCTTCCTGTGATAAAGAAGAACTGGCGCCCCTTATCGTCAAGTTTGTAGAAGCCCTCATCTCCTGACCTGAACCAGCCGTATTTGAAGGTTTCAGCGTTTGCGTCTGGTCGCCTGTAATAGTATTTCATAATCAAGTGTCCGCGGATGACGATTTCGCCACGCTCGCCTTCGGGAAGTGAACTCCCGTTCTCATCGTGGATAGTCATTTCGTTGCACTCTATCGGGACGCCGATTGAGGGATACCCGTAGTCCCGCATCCAGGATTTATGCTCTTTATCTTTCAAGTCAACAGGCAGGAAGCAGTCGTAGCAGGTGGTCTCCGAGAGTCCGTAGCCGTGGATGATTGGAAAGCCGAATCTGTCTTCCCATTCAGCGCCGAGTTTGACCGCAAGAGTTCCTGCGCCGCTTATGACGTGGCGGAAGTGCTTGAGGTTATACTTAGAGATGTCGTCGTTCGCTTCCAGAAGATAAGAAAGAATAGTCGGGACGAGACTGACAATCTGGACTTTTTCCTCGGCTATCCGCGCCCAGAACCGTTTCGGGCTGAACCTTCGGTTCAGAACCACGCTTGCGCCCGCGTGAAGCGGAGTCATAAGAGTCACCACTATTCCATTCACGTGATGGATTGGCAGAATGCACATCATACGCTGATTCTGGTCTATTCTGTGCCACTTCGCGATTGAATCAGGGTCAACAAGGAGATTGTATTGTGTGAGGACGACGCCTTTCGGCTTGCCTGTTGTTCCCGAGGTATAGATTATCAGCGCCTCATCGTCAAGCGAAGTCTCGTAATTGAGGGCGAGTAGAGAACTCGCCTTGGCTATTACAGAATCCGAGTGATAAATTCCATCAAATCTCTTCTCTCCGACACTTATGTATGCGTGCACATCCGGCATTTTCCCCGCAAGCGCCTTTATTCTGTCAACATACTCCTCCCTGATAAAAATTGCTTTTACCTGCGCGTTGTTGAAGGTGAATGTTATTCTTTCATCATCTTCGTCAACGTTGACAGGCACAACAGCAGCGCCTAATTTCCAGCACGCAATATACGCCGCTACTGTGTCTGAATCGTTGTACATCACAGTTCCGACGCGGTCCTGCCTTCCAACTCCGATAGTCTCTTTTAGAAAATTTGCCACGCGGTTGACCAGGTCATCAAACTGTTTGTAAGTATACTCCTTGCGCAGGTTCGCGTCGTCATTGTGGTATATGAGGAAGGTTTTGTCGGGCGTCTTTTTCGCGCGCGTGGAGAGCACCTGGCTGATGTTTTTCCATTTCACGAGTCTCTTCTCAGGCGGGATTCCACGCAGGCTCTGCGCCTGGCGAATCTTTTTCAAGGTTTCAGCGTCAATATCATCGCTCATTTTTCTTACCTGTCCGAATACCGCTTCTTATGCTATCCTCACAGTATCATACTGTCAAGCCCGATGTTACCTGGATAATCCCGGGTGTGCGAGTCAATTTTGCGGGTGGACGAGGCTTAGGCGCGGATGGGTCTGTTCTGCCCGCGCGTGTCCCACTCAGACAGCCACTTACCCTTTACTCGGTTTTGTACTTGCCGCCTCACTTCTTTCCGTTGGACTTACATATGAAATTACGTCATAGTTGATAGAGGCGGTTTTTTCAGTTTTTGCGCTTCATCCGCGATAATTTTCTTGACTGATATTATATTTCTGATAAAAATAATAAAGACTGTTCAAACCGTATCCGGGTCAAAGGGAACCGAGACAGGAGGGTTTGTTGTGGGCAAGAAGATTCTGGTCGTTGACGATGAGCCAGACATCCATTCCGTGGTAAAGGCTATCCTTCTCAAGAGAGGATATGATATCCAGACAGCATTCGACGGAGAGGAAGCGCTTCAAAAACTGTCAGCCGAGAAGTACGACCTCATAATCCTTGACGTCCTGATGCCGAAACTTGACGGCTTCGCTGTTCTTCAGAAAATCAGAGAGAGCGGACAGACTGAACTGCCTGTTGTTATGCTCACAGCGGTCTCGTCAGACAGGGATATGTGGAAGGGCTACGAAAAAGGCGCCACCTATTACATCACAAAGCCGTTTGAGAACAAGCGACTGGCGAACATCGTGGACTATCTTATCGGCGACCTGCCCAGGGACGAGCGCACCAATCTTGAACTCTCTTTATAGCCAGCCCCTCAGAAAGAAATTATAGGAAACAGCCCGGTATCTTCTCTCTCGCTTCCATTCAGATTTTCACACTTTGTCGCCATCCGCCGTTTCGCGCGCGCGTATAATATTGAAAGGACTGGCTCCATCGGGGGGAAGGCGATGCGTTTTTACCGGAAGTTCTTTATACGGCCTTCTATCATTGGCGCTGTGTGCATTATGGCGCTCCTTTTTGTCGCTTCATACGCGGTTGCACAGGACAGAATCAAAATCCTTGACGGCGGCACTGTTGAGGGCTCAATTATCAGCGAGGACGAAAACTATATCCTCATCCGCAGAAAAAGCGGAGATATTCAGCAGATAAAGCGGGATATGATTGAACACGTTGACCGTGGACCTGCTTTCAATGAGGAGTTCCAGAAAAGATGGCAATCTCTTCCAGAACGCGACGCGAATGCTGCGTTTGAACTTGGTCTCTGGTGCGAGGACCGCGGACATACCGAAGAGGCGCAGAAATGCTTTGAAAAAACAATAAGCATAGACCCTGACCACGCTATAGCGAGAGAAAAACTCGGTCACCTCTTCTACGAAGGCAAATGGTACACAAACCCCGAAGATTACTACAAAGCGTGCGGATACGTCAAATTCAAAGATACCTGGGTTTCCAGGGAAGATAAAGAGAAGTTGGAGCAGGGACTCGTAAAGTTGCCTGATGGAACCTGGGTCTCGCGTGAGTCGCTCAAAGAGAGCGAAAAGCCATCTCCTACCGCCGCTCCCTCGCCAAACCCTGTCAGGAAACCCGCTGAAAAGAAGAAGTGGCAGCGACAGGTGCGTGACGATGCCTTCTATGAGGACTTCTCCGGCTCTGTGCCGTGGGAGCAGCGATATAAACTGGAGACACCGAAAAAGCACTATATTTTAGAGACCAATGTGAGTATGCCGCACGCAAAACGATACGCTGATATGCTTGACAAAATCTACGAGAGATACTGCAAGGTATTCGGAGAACCATCCAGTTCGCGTAAGTGCGTCGTCTGGATTCACAAGGACCAGCAGGAGTTTATGACTATGCACCGAACTGGTGCAGGCGGATTCTACGGCGGAGGACGCGTCGTCACCTACCACGGCAAGTTCGGCACTACAGGCTCAACTCAGACTATCCTCTTCCACGAGTGCACTCACCAGTTTCACGATATGGTCGCCGGAATACGTAAAGTCCCCATCTGGATTGCCGAAGGTCTCGCCTCCTTCTTTGAGTGCAGCGAGATAGATGAAAAAGGAAATATCCACGTCGGCATCGTCAACGGTGACAGACTTGACATTGTCCAGCAAGGCGTCAAATCAGGTAATTTTATTCAACTCTCACAACTGATTGTTACCCCGCAGTCCAGGTTCAGGGGCGAGCACTATGCATACGCCTGGACCCTCATTTATTTCCTTGTCTATACAAGTAAGCACAATCAGGCGGTCTTCAACAGATACTGGACCGATGTTGCCTGCGGAACAGGCGATGACCCCCGCTCCACAAAATTTCTTAAAGTAATCGGTATCCCGATTGAGAAACTCCAGGAGTGCTGGAAAGAGTGGGTTCTCATTCTGGACAGGAAAGACCTCCCCGAAGATGTGGAGGCGAAAAGTAAAAAGTTCTTTGAAGAGTGGAAACAGAAAAAAGACGCTTCTCCCCAACCACCCGACAAATAAAGCCCCGCACGTAAGTAGCCCCGCGCGCACTGGAAGCCCCACGCGCAAGCGTGGGGAGGCTGATTGTGCCGCAGCACCAAACCGGTGAAAAAGATTTGAGATAGTCAGGAATATGGCTTATACTTCTTGACACGCGGGTTTATTCGTGACGCGGTACAATACGGATGTCCCCGGAATCATAGAAATGGAGAGTCCCGGATGAAAAAAGTTGAAATTCTCTATCTTTCACACGCGGATGTGAAAAAAGTTGGGCTAAAGATGAAAGACATTATCCCTATCGTTGAGCAGGCACTGTATGAACACGGACTGAAGAATGTTGAGATGCCTCCTAAACCAGGTGTGCATCCTTTGAAAAACACCTTTATCCACGCTATGCCAGCGTATATCCCCGGGATGAACGCTGTCGGTATGAAATGGGTAGCGTGTTTTCCCGAAAATTATAGACACAATCTGGAACAAACTACAGGTCTAATAATCCTGAATGACCCTCAAACCGGAGTCCCTATATCAGTAATGGATTGTGCCTGGGTTACTGCTGTGAGAACTGCCGCAGTCTCGGCCATTGCCGTCAAATACTTAGCCAGAGCAAATTCAAGGATTATCGGAATTGTGGGAGCGGGAGTCCAGGGAAGATATAATCTTCTATCTTTGAGAGAAGTGCTCTCGGAGATAGAACTGGTGAAGGTGTATGATATAAGAAACGAAGTACTGAAGAAATACGTTGAAGAAAACTCAGCGAATACGAGGTTCAAGATAATCCCTGCAAAAAGCCCTCAAGAAGCAGTTGAGGACTCTGACATCGTCGTCACAGCCACCACAATAACCAGTAAACCGGAGCCTTTCATAAAAGACGAGTGGCTGAAGAAAGGAGCCTTAGCGCTTCCGTTGGAGTTTGATTGCGCCTGGGAACCAAAGGCATTGAAAAGTTGCGACAAGTTTGTTACTGACGACGCAGAGCAAACCAGGTCCTTCACTCACCTCGGTTATTTCCCTGAAGGAGTGCCCGACATCTACGCAGAATTGGGAGAAATCATCGCGGGTAAGAAAAAAGGTAGAGAGACCGCTGAAGAAAGGATTATTGACCTGAACGGAGGGATAGCCATTGAAGATGTAAGTGTGGGGAAAAATATCTATGAACTGGCGCAAAATAAAGGAATAGGAACAAAACTTGAATTGATGACGTAAAATAGTTTTTTGCACTTTGTAGTTGAACGAGCCCTTTACCCGCGCCATTTATGGCGCGTGACTTCCCCCTGAGCGCAGCACCTGAACAAAGCCATACTGAAATTGATTGACAGACAGGCGGCGCAATTTATAATTCTGTCCTGTAACCCGGTTGAAGCGTCAATATGGCGTCGCTCAAAAAAATCGTTCTCTCCTGCTTGACCTCTTGCTGCCTTGCGTGGCTGCCTGATGCTGCGAACGCGCAGGATGAGCAGGCGCCGCTTCCACTCACTCTGCCCCAGATAGAATACACTTCGCTCACCGAAATAGCGCACAACTGCGGGCTCACCACCACCTCCGAACCCCTCGCGGGAAAAGCGAAACTTGAGTCTCCCGACAAGGAAATCCCCATTATCGTGGTTATCGCTTCCGGTATGGATATGGCTCTAATTGATAACGAACCTGTCTTGCTTCCCGGCAAGGTTTCGCTTTCTGACACCGGTATGAGAGTGCCTTTGGCGCTTCTGAAGACTCTTCAGTCAAAGATTGCGGCAAAAAAGGAGGCTGCTTCCCGCCGCCAAATCCAGCTACCTCCCCCTCCAAAAAAGAAACAGTTGGAAAAAATTGTTATAGACCCCGGTCACGGCGGCAGGTTCCCCGGCGCTGCCGCCTGGGGACTGGTTGAATCAGAGATAAACCTCGCTATCGCACTGAAACTGAAAAGCCTTCTTGAAAGCGCGCAAATCAAGGTTGTGATGACCCGCCAGACAGACACAAACCTCGTAGAAGACCTCAGCGAAGACCTGGATGCAAGAGTAAACCTCGCTAATCGCGAACAGCCTGACTTATTTGTCTCCATCCACGTCAACGCTTCAGAGGAACGCTCCTCCAACGGCTTTGAGGTTTTTGTCGCTCCCGTTGATGAAGATATTGACAGACGCGTCGCAAAAGCGGTTAGAGAATCGCCCTCTGTAAAAAAGGAACTCCAGATTTCCGGCTCTCTTCCAACTGAGTTTCTCTTTGATTTTCACCGCCTCCTTCTTGAAGAGTATTACAGGCAGTCGCGTGAACTCGCCTCAGATATAGCAGACACTATGGCAAAAGACCTGCCTGAACCTAACCGCGACGTGAAGGAGGAAGGCTTCCGCGTTATAAAATGGACCAGATGCCCCGCAGTTCTCGTGGAGGTCGGTTTTATCACAAATAGACAAACAGCGCAGAGACTCTCCCACGGCAATTATCGCGCGACCGTCGCTGAAGCCATCGCGCAAGGAATTCTCAATTTCAAGAAGAAGTTTGACAAAACAGAAGGCTTTACAAAGTCGGGTCAGGATGAAAGTGAAAAACAAAGTAATCAAACAGGTTCTGATGAGAAGCGGTAACCTTATTTTTGCCGCGCTCCTCCTGTTTCTTACCTCCTGCTCATCTGTTGAGAAGGAGATTGAGCGGCTCGGCTCTCCAGATTCAGAGACAAGGCGGTCCGCCGCTGTCTGCCTCGCTCGCAGACTCAAAGATTATGATACCCCGGAATCGCCCCAGTTCAGAAAAATAGTCCTCACACTCGCCAGGACCGCTACAGGAGACCCCAACCCCTACGTCAGGGCTGCTGCGCTCTCCCAACTCGTTGAGAACGCACCTGTGGATTCGCCCGAGACCATCTCAGCCTGCCTGAAAGACTCTGCTCCCCTCGTCCGCGAGCAGGCTGTCAGCGCAGCAGGCAAAGTGAAGGCGGGATTCCTCGCCCCCACTATCGCAAAACTCCTCCTCCAGGATAAAGACGCTTCCGTAAGGCGCGCCTGCCCGCCAGCGCTTGAATCTATCACCTCTTCCCAGTCTAACTCCGCCCCAGCCAGACCCGACATCCTGGATGCCCTGTGCAACGCGCTCCAGGATGAAGAAGACTCCGTCAGGTTCGCAGCGCGAGAGTCGCTCAAACGCCTCCTCGGAACTGATGCGGGCGATACTAAAGATAATTGGAAAAGATTACTTGAAGAACAGAAACAAAAAAAGTAATATTCAGCATAGTTCTGCAGAGGTGAAAATATGGATGTGGAAATGCGAGTAAAGGCTGGCAAGACAACAACAGCCGTAATCACTATCTCAGGCTTCATAGAGAGCCCTCAGGCACGCAGACTTCGCACTATCCTTGACGACGCTGAGAAGCAGGGCGTCAGAAGAGTCATAATTGACATCACAAAGGTCACTTTCGTAAGTTCTACAGGTCTGAGCCTCCTGGTCTCTTACTCTAATCTGAAAAAGGACGAATGGGGACAGGATTCCGTTATCCTTGTCGGTCCCGGACAAAGTGTCAAAAAAGCGATGCAGATTCTCGGACTCACAAGCCTCTTCAACATACTCCCTGATATACAAACAGCCTCAAGCAGATTCGGACTCAAAGATTGAAAAGACCCCCTGCTATGCATATCCTCTTCGTCAAAAAGTTGATAGAATACACAGGTGAGCAACTCTCACCCCACTGGGCTTACACTAATTTCAATCTAACAGGCGACTCCATCGTCTCCTTTATCGGTCCCTGCGATGTAAAACCAAGATTTATGATTGACCTTGAAGACCTCAAAGAAGGCTCAAGAATCTATAGCACTAAGATGCTCCACTTCATCATTGAACACTTTGACACAGATATTGATATTGAAAAAGCGGTTCTGCGTCAGCATCTCTTGGCTGCCATCGTCCGCGACGAAATTGAAAAACTCTCAGGAGAGAAGATTTCAAGAATAGGCAGCGACCTGTATCACAGAAACAGGAAACTCTCTGTCTCGGTAGCGACTGTTTCGCTAATCTCGTCTCTCATTCACTTCGGAATAAATATCTCGGCTAAAGGCGTTCCCGTTCCCGCTCGCGGACTCTCGGATTTGAGAGTCTCCCCAACCCAACTGGCTAAACGTGTTCTTTCCGCTTACTCCGCTGAAATTGAAAAAGTCGCGGACGCGCGCGCACGCGTCCGAACCCGCAACTCCTGACTCCCGCCCCACGAAAAATCGGATATTCCAAAGCCGCGGCATTTATTGCCGCGGTTGATAAGCCCCGCACTTCAGTCCGCGGGTAATATTTCTGCCGCCGAATCTATTCGCCGCTTCCCTTCCCACCGCAAACGAAATAAACGGTTCGAACAAAAATTCCACAAAGAAAATCCTCCCGCAACCGTCCATAATTATGTTGGAATCTACCGCCTGACAGATGTAGAATACTCCGCGATTTCAGGTGTAGGAGATTGGCATAAGTTACACCGGACAGCGAAAATTGAATGAGCACTTTCCCCTATATAACTCTGATCGTGTCTTGAGATGTCGGAAGGCGGGCAGGAAGAGAACGAAATGAGTATTGTGTCCCCATATTTGCCCCAGAATATATAGTTATTCCCCATGAAGAGCAGTGTCCCAATGAGACTAAGAGACTCTAACAAAACCTTCATGAGAGGAAACTCCAACATATGAGAATGCAGCCTAAGCATAGCAGCGCCTCGTGTATGTCAGAACGCTTTTCAAACCGTAGACGGAGTCGGCGAAAAT
>Ga0315280_10001449_pt1 | contig 40811 bp, 38 predicted proteins | sample YL17G06_40_MG_FD_203697 | JGI IMG/M metagenome (GOLD analysis project Ga0315280, IMG submission 203697) | Sediment microbial communities from Yellowstone Lake, YNP, Wyoming, USA - YL17G06_40 | ecosystem: Environmental > Aquatic > Freshwater > Lake > Sediment | place: USA: Wyoming | collected...
ATTCAGAAACCATATAGAGCAAGCAAAAGAAAGAAGCAAGTTACGACAAGAACTTGACTGTGGAGTCCAATCAATAGTGAAAAAAGCTACCGTGGCTATGAACAATCAAGTCATCATCGATTTGAATCAGAACAACCTGACTAAAGAGCTGGAATTTTTGAAGCGCAGATTGAATCTCGGGCACGAGCTGACTCTGAAGTGGCTGCCTGGGGAAAAAGATGGGATTTGCGGCGAAGTCAAGGAGAATGTCATTCTGATTTATGAAGACAATGAAACAAAGGCACTTGAAACGCTGAAGCACGAGTTTCTTGACTACATTATTAGTAAAACGATTGAACCTTACGAGAAAATAGCCAATAAGCTAATTGGGCTAGTAAATGAGGAAGCATATAGGCGAAAAGAAAAGCTTGTAGAGGTTTTAACTAAGCTTATTTGATACATGTTCGGCGCGTGAGGGGTTATAATGCCAAGGTATTGGGTTTCTTTGGGTGCAGAGAATCCTGATGCAACTAAGAAAGAAGAGAAGTTTGAAAAGGAGCTGGAAGGATTATCTAACCATGTAAGTGGAGAATACTGCTCACAATATTCCTATGTAACAGAAGATTTGGAAGAAGCAAAAGAAGTCGCTAAGAAGGCTGTTGCTATCTACAAGAAATACGGGTTTGAACACATGACCGACAGTATAATCATCACGAGGCAACCAGAATGCCCGAATTGCGGCAAACTTGGCAGATTCAGCGATGTCTATTGTCCACAGTGCGGAACCAAGCTGACTCCGGATGAGGAGATTGATCTAGAGTAAAGCATCACCTCACACTTTGCTTGGGGTCTTCCATTCGGCAACACTTGTGTTCTCGCTCTACAATGCAGCAAACGTATCAAGAAAAATGGTTTGCACGTTGACCAAAATGAGACTGAATCCTCTGGACTTGAACCCGTTTGGGTTCTAATCCCCCCATCTTGTTTCTGAATTATTCTGATCGATCAATTATTTCTGTTCCCATGTTCCTAGGATTGACAATTTTAAACCCTCAGGTGAAATGAAAAGCTACCCACTTTCCGAAGTCGATTTCGCATCATTCTACGCTCGAAAGGAGCTAAAATTGAGCGAGTTTAACCTTTCGAATATGGTGCGGGGGGTTAGGTTTATACTGTCGTTTAAAACCGTCATCCTACTGATTTTCGGTTGGTTTTTATTCGGTCTACTGGGAAGTACTCGGCATAGATTTTGCAGTTGGGAATAGAGCAGGATTTTTGGAAAGAGATAGAGGAGTTCTAATCATTTTGTATAGATGAGTGCTCATGAATCAAGGTTATCTAGGCTGGATAACCATTGACAAGGCGACCATGTCTTAGAAAGTGTTTCAGCTTTTTCCACAACGAGCTTATTTTCCATTTCACTCTCTGCTTCAATGCTTCCTCATAAGATGAACCATAGATGCTCTTTCCAGCTTTCACGAACAAGCTCCACGAAATCCAAAGAACAAGAACCATCCCAACAATAAAGCCTACGATATTTGTCACAAGCCACCACTCAACCGAAACTATACTTCTCAGCACTTCCATAAAGTAGGCAACAATTAAATTTCCCCCAATGCCTAAAAGTAAACCTTGAAGAATACCCATATAATACAAACCCTCAGACCGTCTTTCTTTCCGACCTTCTTCCTCAGCCCTTGCCATTTCCATTTCTTCGTTTGTTGAAAGATGGAAGAATGCTGAGTACTCACCCAGAATATCCAACGCTTGGCGAACCTTCTGATTTACAAATGCTTATTAGGTGTTCGTTTAGAACTTGATAGCGGGGCAATACGTGACCAAAAAGGCAAGATCGCACAACAACTTTGACATGGAGTATGCCATTCGGCTTGGACTTGAAGATCTTGACCCCTATTTTGTACAGAATTGGTGTCAGCATCTCAAAATCGAATATATTTCTACATCGCCTTTGGGCCAGATGATTAGACTGCCAAGTTTGGGAATGAAGAGACTTTCATGCGCTTATGCACGATACCGATGCGAATCGGTCTCTATTAATACTGCTGCTTCAGGGTTTGTAAGAGAAAATTGTTTTGGTTGTAAACATCACAAGCAAGCGAGTCTGTTAAACTTCGTAACCTTTGGCAAGCCTTGGGGATGGATTCTATTACTACTTCTTAGGACACGCGCTTCAACTATTAGGTTTATCCTAAAACATAGTACAATGATAATAATTGCCTTGTTCTGCCTTTTTGTGCTTTTCCCACTATTTGCGGTTCTTTCAGTTTACCATGAAAATTTGTTTCAAGCGTTTTCACAGGTTGATCAGCTCTTTGGGCTGAGAATTTACGACAGAAATGTACTGACAACCATCGCTCAGATTAACGCAACTGTCTTTGCCCTTGCCTTTACAATTCCACTAATAGCCACGCAATTAGAGAAATACCGATCAGAAATAGCGATGTTCAGCGGATATCATCTTTACTACATGCTTCTCTTCATTTTTTCAATTTTCTTTCCAATTCTTTTACCAGATGGTTCGAATCTCGGATATGCCATCTCCGTCATAGTATCTATTGTATGCTTATTGTTACTGATTCCATATCTCAAGTGGGTTAAAGAAAACCTAGACCCAGAAAGAATCATCAAAACTCTACGAGAAACTGCTTTTTCTAACGTTGATAATCGTAGCGAAAAAGAATTGAAAGCAACAATTGAAAAACTAAATCAAATAATCATAAGGTCTTTATCGGAAAAAGATTATGGGACGTTCAGCAAAGCATTTGAGGTTCTGCCAGAACTTGCCAGATATTGCTTTGATCGAAAATTCATAATAAGCGATCACCCTCCACAAGGATACATATACATAGGCCGAGAGATTACCAGGATGAGCGAGTCAACAATTGATGATCGAACAGCGATCCAGATTGCATGCGAGAAAATTCTTCTTTTAGATACAATGCATGTTCCCGCCAGTGAAAGCAATGAGAGAACTTTTCCTCTGAAAGTAATGGAACAAACAGGTCTTAGTTGGATAGCCAAACTCGCAATAGAGCATAAAAATAACATAAATGCGATGCACCCAATCGCCAATTTGTTGAAATCCTCATCACTCATTGCTTATGAATCCGAGTTTGGTCAACAACTAGTGCCAGCATTTCAACTCCAAACCATCCATTTTCTTTTAACCATGCCTGAAGACGTAGTAGATTGGGCTTACTCCATGAATGAAAATGAGTACAAAGTAAGGTACGGTGGTGGTGCTCTCAAAATGGCACTCTTAGGAATGTCTGCAAAGCTCTATTTGGAGTACAAAAAGAAATTAGAAGAAAAGAAGAAGGCTGAACAAAAATCAGGTCAAACATAGAACCTCAAATCATAACTGCGAAAAACGTCGAGCTCTCGGGTGAATAGCGAAAATGCTAGTAAAACGTAGTCGTTCCAATCGCAATTAAGCTAGTTCTTACTCGCAAAACGATAGTATGCAGGAAAAGTTTGAACCGAGAGTTTGAATCTCTCCCGGGCTACCAACGCTCAAGCGCGAATTTATACCGAGTTTCCCCTTTTTTTATGTTCTTCCACACCCTCAGACATTGGAAGGCCACAATGGAATACCACTACACTAAGGATATTCTACACGTCAAAGAGTTCCTGGGCCATAAAGAGATCGACAGCACACTGGTCTACATCCAACTTGACAAGAATCTGTTCAGGAACCTTCCAGACGACAGCTTCGTCATCCGTGCAGCCCAGACCAAGGAAGAAGCCATCAAACTCGGAGAAGTCGGTTTCGAGCCCTTCGTCGTCATAGAAGGAGTACAGCTCTTCCGCAAACGAAAATAGATAGAGAAGCGTACGGAATCACGGAAAAGTCCATCAAAAGTGGCCGGGGTGAGGTACTTGCGTTCGGAAGGGGATGTCTCCCGCATATCCCCTTTTCTTGAACACGCGCCTATTTATGCAGAATTTTGAATTTGCTCAAGTCAAGGATTCTTCTCTCTTCATCAACAAGCCAACGATATGACTTAGAATCCGAAAGGGGTTTTCTTGGTCGAAAACGGAGCCCCCGACCATTAACGATGTGGTCGTCTGTCTTTGACGAAGGATATTTCGACCAATAATCATAGATAACGATTGGAAAGCCGAGGTGACTCTCTTCAATGTACGGAATTACTTTCTTTCTGATTACTTCCTCATCGACGTCCCCCTCACCACGCGGACCCTTGAGAACCTTCCCGACTTTCACACACTTATCCGAGATGATCTCAGCAGAACATACACGATATACGCGTATTGCTTTCGACATTGGCAAATCGTCTCTTGACGTGTCACTACGAATCATGGATTTTAAACATTTCTATCAGACGTATTAGCCGCGAAGACATCATTGTCTCTAAAGAACAGCATCAGACGCTGGTCAAGTAGGTAGCGCGCTGCTTCTCGATCTTATCGAAGCTCTTTTAGTCAGGACAACAATATCAGATCTTGATTAAGATGTCTGAAAAAGCAGAGTTGAAACCGTTTGTCGTGGTCCTCTCATTAAAGCCAGCGGCAAGACTGCCTGCGAAGCTTGGAACGTTGACGCTTAATTTCGCCGAGCCGGACGGACTCAAACAAGTGTTTGTTACGAAAATAGAAGATAATGTGAAGGGAACAGTGATTCAAACCGGCCTTCGATTTAGGGTTTCTCTGAGTGCCGAAAACATTCGTAAAGCTATCGATTCGGCAAAAGCTCTCACTGATGGGATCGTCAGCTTCCTGACCATGATGACTGGTAGAGGAATGGATATCCCAAAAGAGGAAATCGCATACGAACTCACTCCAGAGGCAAAGGAAAGAGAGTTTCTTCAGGTCTTCTATGATCCTCCCGTGATTTTGCCGTCCCGTCGTCAGGTTGACCCTCAACGTCTAATTGATTTCATTGACAGGCAACTGAAACTTCAGCCGCTCTTCTCTGAACGTGTGGCTCGGGCAATAAGATGGTATCGCTTGGGAGCAATGGTCACTGACATCTTCGACCAATTCAACTGTTTTTGGATAGGCTTAGAAGCATTGAACCCCCTGCTTCAGCAAAAACTCTCTGCCAAAGATGACCCGGTAGTATGCCCAAAGTGTGGACACAAGTGGGTAGGTACGCCCACGGTTTCAGGAATCAGGTCATTCATTCAAGATAAAATGAAGGAAGGAAAACTCGTCTACCAAAAAATCCGTGGATTAAGGATAGACATCATGCACAGTAGGATGAAATTGCAGGAACTTCAACCACTCGTTTCAGAGTATGCCCCAAAGACTGGAGAGGTACTCTTCAGAGCTATATGCTACGTCTCAGGATTTGACGAGTGGGAAACAATACCGCACGGCGCAATTCTGAAAGAATTTCCCTTGAGAGGTGAGTTGCAATGCTTGCTTATTGGTGGCGATCCATCCTCTTTGGGTGTAGACGGCGAAGACCCTCACTTTCAATTAATCCATGACTTCAAAGAATTGAAATCAAATGAAGATGGAAGCGTGACGTATACAGTTTCAACCTCTCTTACCGCAAAAATAGGCCCCAACGTACAGTTCAGGCCTCAAGAGATAAGGCTGTACGGAGACTCTGAAACCAAAGGAGCAATACTGAGCAAGACTGTGCGGACAGCGGACGGCAAAGAAACGCCCGTTTAGGAGTAGAGATATGCGGTTTTCCACACCGAAACTTATGTTGTCCCGACAAAGTCCATTGAGCTCGCGCTGGGTCACGAAAGTCCGTGCCGTCGGCCGCTTTTGATCAAAGTTTAGAATGACAAAATCTGTTTCAAGCAAGATGGACTCAATGATGGATTTTTTGATTCTTCGCTCCATTATATACATGTGCACTCATACGGAATATGATCGAAAGAGGATTTGCTTAGGAAAGTGAGCTGGAAATGACGAGGATCAGCACGATGTATAAGGAGTCAATCAAGCCTTGGAATCCTTTTGTCGGGTGCGAACATGACTGCGTTTACTGCGGCTCTCCCCAGTCCTTTTACGCAATCATTAAGATATAGAGTCTTCGTCGGCCTCCCTTTTTCAATCGTTTGAACTAACAAGCGAGCACGGTTTTCAATCTGCAAAGAAGCGCCACGCTATAGCACGTATTCTTTGCCGTATTCGACTGTGTGAACGTTTCGGCAGTGTTCCTTGAACAGTTCTTGGTTCTCCGTATGGATTGGAAAAACCTTTCTCGGTTGAATGTAACTGATTAGATCTTCCAGTTGTCCCCTGTTCATGTGTCCGGAAGCGTGCAGTTGACGAAAACGCATTTTGAAATGGTCTATCCAGTCGTGCATAATCCTGTCTTCAATGTCTTCTTCGCTGAAGGGTTCACTCATACTGTGTATAAAGCAACTGCCCCGCTCTGGCCTTATGTCTATCAACTCTGCAAACTGGTAGAAGTCCAGGTCCATGATAAGCTTGCTCTGGTTGTTGTGAACGAACTCGTATGTCACCATCTTGTCCATGAATTCTCTCTCCCATACGAAGTAGTCGGCGTCGTCGAAAGCTCCAGACCTCTTGCGCTTGTAGTACACGAGTATATCATCATCCTTCAAAGGATCGGGCAGGTCAAGACGTTCGTCATCGACAAGCTTGCTCAGCAAACACGCTGTCTTCGGAGAAATGACTATTTTCCTCCCGTTCCTCTTGGCGACGTTGTAGAAGCTTCTGAATCTGTCCATGTCTCGGCTGTAATGCGTCACGAACACGATCTTGTTTGTTGAGGAAACAATCCCGTTGCCCATATGTTCTACCTGCGCCTCTGAATAGTTCTTCCGTTTTTCTTTCAAAGCCATTCTTGTGCCTTCGCAGACTAGAGCCGTGGGCTCAGATTCCTTTGCCCTCTGCACAAAATCGTCAGTCAAATCCCTTCTTGCACCATGCATCCTCAGGTCGCCAGTGTAAGCTACAGTCCCTTCAGAAGTGTGTATCAAGAAGCCGTAAGCTGCCGGAATCGAGTGATCAACGTGGACCGGTTCCACTTCAATGTCGCCCACTTTGATTTTGTTCCCAGTGCGAAAAGTCCTGTAATCGTGGTTTCCGTAATCGCAGAAGCTGCTTGTCTCTTCCATCGACTCAAGAAACAACTTGGCGCCAACGCCAAGGTATACTGGAATCTGAGGGTCGGTAAAGCAGATGTGAGTCACATGGTCGAAGTGGGCGTGTGACAGAAAAATCGCGTCAATCTCTGGCTCCGAGTATGGAAGATCAGTGAACGCCAGTTTCTCCTTGGCATAGAGCCCTCGAATCTTTGGCAGCAAACCAAATTCGAAGTGGTCTCCCAAACCGTTTATTGCACGCGGAGAAAGCCAGCCCGTGAAGTATTCTGCGCCAAAATTGAAGGACTGGCCGAAATCGAACAGCACTTTCGTCTTTCTATCCTGCAAAAGGATCTTGTTGCCGCCGATTTCGTTGACTCCGCCATAGAAAGCGACCTTGACCATTCGATTCACGATGACATACTATGCGAATGCTGCATTTCTACTTTGGCCCTCGTGCGCGCTCAGCGTGGCGCCTCTGACTCCATATCCCTAATTTAGCTTCTTCGTTCATAAAGGCTAACTAATGCAAGAGAAAAAGAAGAAGCTGTTAGATGGCGTCTAACTTATGATAATGGAAGAGTGAGGCAATCATGAGACTTAAGGGTTGTCAATGAAGGAGTTGCGAAAGGTGGAGCGGAGGATTGAGAAAGACATCAAAGATACTGAAGAAACTGTCGCAGCAGAGCAGAGAAAACTGGAGAAGCTAAGAAATGAATGTTGCCAAGTGAAGACCAGAAGAAGACAACTTGAGTACAAGGATAGGTTGAGAAGCGAATTCTCACTACTCACCTTCGTTGAAGCCTAGTGGTCAATTTTGAGAAAACCTGAAAAGGGACTGTCGAAAGACGAAGACGAAAAGGAGAAGAGGTTCTTTTGTTCTGTTTGTGGGCGAGAGATTCCTGAAGACGAGTACAATGATTATGATGGTATGTGTTGGGAGTGCTGGGATGATCAGCTGACAGAAGAATCAGATGACATGTTTGGAGACGTAATGTGAAATGAACGAGGAAAGAAAAGTCTTCGAGTGTATGAGATGCATGCATGATAATGGGAGGGGAGAAATTTCTAAAACAGTTTTTCTATTGAGAGCTCAGGGTCATAGACGTTATCGTTTTCTATGAAGAGTTTGTGCCACAATGTGAAATTAAGAAGATTCCAAATTTGATGGTCATGCATAAGTCTGCCTGAATCCTTGAGAATGTGATTCTTAACGTACGATTTCTTGAAATAGGTTTTATTGATCCTATCTAGTATTTGCCGGGATATTTCTCCTAACTCTCCCGCGAGTAAGTGATTTATAGGCACGAAGAAGCCACATTTTTTCCTTCTGATGGTCTTTTTTGGTAGGTGCTTGCTCATGATCTTTTTGAGAAGATACTTGTTCAAGCGCAAATCTAGTGGCATCGTGCTGGCTAATTCAATCAACTTATGATCCAAAAGAGGAACGCGCGCTTCAACCGAGAAAGCCATCGTCATCTTGTCTACCCTCATCAAAAGCTTGTCACAGAGCCAGACTTTAAGATCAAAAAGGACCAATTTATACACTAAAGGTATATCCTTTTCAAAATATGGTTTCAGTATTTCAGCAGTATATAGGTCTTGTGTAGCTTTGCCCATTTCTAAAGTGTACAATGCCCTCTTCTCTTCTTCATTGAAACCTGCCATACATAACTTCAAGTAAGATTTCAAGTCATTTTTGGGGGAATAGGTAATGTTTGCAAGGAAATCCAGGTATTTTCTAGCATGGTGCCTTCGCGTTAGATTCAAAAACACAGTGAAGGCTGATGGTGCCGACTTCCGTGAACATGCATACCTCTTGATTTTTTCCGCCATAGATAAGTATTTATATCTGTCGTATCCTGCAAAGATTTCGTCTCCTCCTTCCCCAACTAGAACAACAGTTACGAATTTCCTTGCATACTTCGAGACAAGATAGGTAGGAATAGCTGCGGGATCGGCCAAAGGTTCGTCAAAATGCCAAACTATCTCAGGTAATGATTTTGCAAAATCTCTGATTGTTATCTCCCTATGATCTGTCCCCAAATGATCCGCAACTACCCTTGCATACTTGAACTCATCAGTCGGCAAGCCAAAACCAATAGTGAAAGTTTTCAAAGGTTCTTCGACCATTTCGCTCGCAAGAGCCGTTATCGAGCTTGAGTCAAGACCCCCTGATAGGAATATTCCCAGAGGGACCTCACCTATCAGTCTAAGTCTTATTGATTCCTTCATAAGATTCAGAAGATGATGGATGTAATAGTCTTCATTAATCCTTGCTGAAGGAAAAGCATTTAGGTCCCAATATTTCCAAAATGAAGCTTTTCCATCTTGATACGACAAAACGTACCCAGGTTGCAGCTTGTTTATCCCTAAAAACATTGTCATTGGGCCAGGAACATATTGCAAGGTGAGAAAATGATGGAGAGCTTCAAAATTGACCTCTCTCTTTAGACTGTCATGCTGAAGAATAGACTTTATCTCAGATCCAAAAATCAGTCTTCCGTTTTGGAATGTATAGTAAAGGGGTTTTATGCCCAGCCTATCCCTACCTAGAATTAGTTTCCTCTTGTCAGAATCCCAAATCGCGAACGCAAACATTCCCCTGAGCCTTGTGATGAAGCGGATTCCAAATTCCTCATATGCATGAACCATTACTTCAGTATCAGAATTAGTATAGAACTGATGACCAATCCTTTCTAGGTTTTCTTTCAACTCTAGAAAATTGTAAATCTCGCCATTGTAGGTGATCCAGATGTTTTCATCTTCATTGTGCACTGGTTGATGCCCACCCTTTACATCTATTATACTCAAACGACTGTTCCCTAGATTGACATTCTTATCAACGAAGAATCCAGAATCATCTGGACCTCTGTGGGCAGCTACGGTATACATCCTTCTTAGCAAGCCTTTATCTTCGAAACCTGTAAACCCGCATATACCACACATTATATTCCCAATAATTGCTAGGCTTAGATATTATTTATGTTAGTTCTTCTAGTTTTGAATTATACGCGCCCGCAAAACTAAAAACCTTCTAGAAAATGCGCGCATGATCTGCAACTGGGTAATTCTCTGGTATAACTCTTCAACAACAGGTAATCTGCATGCGCGAGTATGGCTAATAAAAAATCCCTCTTCAACGACCCGATCACAATTTTGTTTTTTGAACAAAGGCAAACATCACCATTAACATGAACATAAATAGGACGAGTGCAAAATGACGCTTTTTTGTCAATTTTTAACTTGCCTCCTTTGGAGACAACATAGTCAATTATGTCTTTCTCTAGCTGTTCGTATTCTGTAACACTGATAGATTTGAGTTCTGGGCAATTCGGCTGAGGAATCAATCTATGAAATGAAAAGTGTTTTACTCCGCATTGCATTCCCAAATCTACTATTTCTCTCAGTCTGTTTGCATTCCACTGACTGATAGTAGTGTTCAGGACAAATTCTGTCCCGCTTTTCGTTATCTCTTGTATATTGCTTAAGACTATCTGAAATGCGTTCACCTCTGTTAGTTCTTTGTATGCTCTATCGTTATCTGTATCTATCCACCCGTCTATTCTTTGAAGACCTGCAGATCTATACAAATTCAATCTCGTGAAATCAATTTCCAAAATGTTTGAGGACAAAATCACCTTCCCTTTATGAGAAAGCTTTCTAACTGCTTCCTGTAAATCTTTTCTCGTCGTAGGTTCACCGCCAGTGATTCTGATTGTCTTGAAACTCACATCTATTTGATCAACTAGCTTGATGTCAAAATCCTCCTTTTCCTGCAAATGGTGATTACATTTCTTGCATCTCAAGTTGTATGCTGTCGTGAACAGTATCTTCAATTTGTTCTTTCTGTCTCTCATAGTGATCACTTTCATCAGCCAGACTGAATTGGTGGATTTCTATACGAGCTCTTCAAATAGTTTTGCGCGCGCAATCTGGAGACTATGCCTTCCTATTGTATTCAAGCAAGTTCAATCGTTTGCGAGCCTAGATGTGGTGTTTAGCAGGTCAAACCTAACTGCGGTCTATAAATTCCCGAGTTAGAACGTCATTCATTCCCATATAGTTGTGCAATCGTACATCTTCAATCTCACGCAACAGCAAATCTACTCGTCTTTGTGTGTCCTTCGGGATAGGACAAATATCTGCAGTGTCGTATTCTTTTTTAAGGAATGAAATCGCAAAGCCAACAAGGTATATCCACATATCAAAAACCCTTGACTCGATGTCTTTAATCCTTGTAGCTATGCTAGTATCAACATCGAATCTTCTTCCATCTAGATTGCTGAAAGCCACAAGGTTATGATACTCATCTTTTATAGAATTTATCCTTTCATCCACAGTGTGCATTATATCTTGATATATTTCAACTATTCTGTACAGACTTTTTGCCTTCTTGTCTTTGAAATCAAAGTCATAGCCGACTAGATCTCTTTTTGTCAAAACCTGCTTGTTCCTCAAAGTTTGGATTATAGCCGTTCCATTAACAGGTCTGAGTTTTGTATAGATCCGTCGGTATTCAAAGAAATCCTTGTTCTTCTTGATGAAATCGAGATTTCTTTCCACTTCTTTCAAGTTTATGAACGGATCAAACATTATGAAGCTTAGATTCGCGCTAATCCCGAGGCGTCTCAAGCTTCTTAGACATTGTTTAATGTCCTTCAAGGAAATTCCCTTGTTATATAGCCTGAGTTGCCTAATGTTAACAGACTCAATACCTATGCTAACTCTGTAGAGTCCACCTGCCTTCAGTCTTCTGAAAAGGTCATACTGCACGTCATCAGCTCTACACAGTATTTTGAACTTGATCCCGAGTTTCCTTCCGTCAAGCTCATCACATAACTCGATGGCTCTGTCGTATCCTTTACTACAGTGACCGAAGAAGTCTTCGTCTACAAACCGGAATTTTGTAGCACCGTATTCGCGGTTTAAATGCTCTATTTCATCAACAACATTTTCTGGACTTCTACATCTCCAAACCTTGGAAAAAGAGTTCAAGAGGCAAAATGAACATCTGCCATAACATCCTCTACTTGATGAGACATGTACGACTTGATCTGCAGCCACAATCTTTTTGATGTTGTAACGATGTGGAAATGGAAGGGCATCCAAATCCTTAATGACAAAGTTATCTTGGTTGATGAACGTCGCATTCTTGGACCTGAATGAGAGACCTTTGACCTGATTTAGGTCCGTGTCATCCCTAATAGCCTTGCACAGTTCCAGAAAAGTGTATTCTCCATCCCCTCTGACTACGGAATCTATGAATTCGAAATTTTTTAGAACTTTCTCATGGATGTTTGTCACTAAGTGACCGCCAAGAGTAATGTGAGAAAGTACTCTATTTCTCCTCAACAGCCGCGCTATTTTCATAGAATCCCAAAATATGAGTTCGCTGCTTGTCGATATTCCTACTACTGAATAGTCGTGTTTAGTGATTTTCTCAATTACATCCATTACGGTTAGGTTGAATGCTTCCATATCATATATGTCGACGCTAAATCCTTCTTTTTCTACCATCGAGGCTAGGTATGCAACCCCTAGGCTTTCTGTAAATTGAGGAAAGTAAGGCCTAGCTCCTCTAATATTCGCTCTTGGCACGATCAAAGCGATTCGGCTGATTTTCAACCATCTCCGTACAATCGCTTCATCAAGTTTGAGTAACATATTGCGGAACGTGAGTAACAACACCTCTTACACTGTTCGAATTTCCTTTTGCACATCATTCTGAACTCTCGATACCTATCCGAAAACCATATTTGTTCTAGGTTTTCATTCTTGACGTTTCCAATTGGATTATATCGCTTTTCCTTAATCATGTTACATGGAGAAACATCACCATTTCCTCTGATGGACAAGTCATACCATGGTTTGAAGCAATAGGCATTAACCAGTATTCTGGCAGAATAGTGACTTTTCGTTGAGCTTTCAATCTCCTCGTCTGTTGTTCCATACATTTGAAGTTCCTCCTCCTTTATGTCAAAACTTTCCTCCAAAGCTATCTCAGTCAATTGAGGCAATATTTTGTGATTATAGGTTAATATGTCATTTCTCCTTAAGAGTAGTTCCGATTTTTCTGTCTCATCAGGATCCACGATTACAGGAATCAGTATCGGTCTTTTTATGGACTTGGAAGCAAAATATCTAAATAACAATGGAAGGGACTCGTAGTTACATCTTGTGACTACTGTGTTAGCGGATATCCGCAGATTGCTTCTGCACGATTTTTTTGCTTCTGTAACAAAGTTTATGGCATCATCAGTCTTCTTCCAGCTACCTGGAACCCCTCTCAATTTATCATGGATATCTGATGAAAAGCTATCAACAGAGAAGACTATTTCAGATAACCCGCTTTTGACCAAATCATATGCCAGCTTCCTGTTTATCAATGTGCCATTTGTCGTCATCTTCGTTGCAATTCCTTTATCATGACAACAGCAGACTATTTCTGGCAGATCTTTCCTAAGAGTAGGCTCCCCTCCGAAGATCTTCAGAACAAGAAGACCTAGTTTTTTCGCTTGATCGATTATATCTTTGATTTCCTCAAATGACAGCTCAGCCCCTGAGTGATTACTCCAATCTCTGCACATCCTACATCTCAGATTGCATCTCTCGGCTACATGCATCTTTATTTCTTGCAGGCTAAATGGTTCATTGAGCTCTACGCACTTTTTGAATATTTCAATCTCATCTGTCGATATTCTGACGACCATAATTTTCACGCTATCAAGTGTTTGAATTTTTCGTAGATTGTTTTGTTTAGCTTTATTTCATTCAGACATAAACCGCAAATTCTCCTATTGATTGGAGGTTTTGACGACTTTCTGAAATCTCTAAAAGCCATACTGTTCGCCAGATAGTCTAATCTCGAAGTTCTAATATTGCCCATTCTGAAAGAAGGCAATTTAGATGAGCAACATGCATAAACATCTCCATTGGAAGAGATATAGACATTCATCCATGGAACAAAGCATGGTATTTTGGAATAGATGTCCGTCTTAAGAATGTTATTATCAATTCTTATATGCTGAGGATAGAGTTGCAATGGACCGTAGTTCACTATTTTGACTCCTAATTCTCCTGCACTGTCATATAGTTCTCGCAGTAAATGTACTGAAGAATAGGCTAAGTCATTCCTGTTCATTCTTTCTCCTTTGTCTTTCAAATGATGATCAACAAACGAAAGTAATGAGAGTTTATTGATATTCAATTTGTTTGCCAGCTTGATGATTTCAGGCAGTTTATGATAATTGCTTTTCAGAACCACAGACTGTAGCGCAATAATGAGATCTCGCTTTAGCATTTTCGAGGATTCTTTGAGATTTTTTATTGCTGCGGTGCTTCTCTTCCAAGACCCTCTTACCCCTACTATCTTATCGTGGGTTTCTGGTTCATGTGAATCTATCGAGATCGTTATGCTGTCAAGCCCACTTCTTACAAGTTTGCTTGCTGTGGTTTTGTCTATAAGTGTTCCGTTGGATGTTATGCTGGTTGCTATGCCTCTCTCTTTAGCATGCTTAAGCAAAGCGAAAATGTCTTTCCTAAGAAGGACCTCCCCTCCGCTAAACTTTATTGTTCTACAACCCATTTCAGAAAGTTGATCTATGACCGACAGAACCTCATCGGTAGTTAGCTCATCCCTAACAATCCTTCTCCAGTAATTACATTTCACACATTGAAGATTACACCTTCTTGTCAGTTTCAACTTCGCTTTAAATATTGGCAAGGCCAAGTTCGCTCGGTAACATTCATAGAATCTCGTCTCACCGACACTATCAAGATATTCTTGCAATAGTCCTTTCATTGCTCTAACATCCAAGCCAATTAGCCATACTAAGATTGTTTTCAACTTCATCCAAACAGTAATAGCACCGTCTATTTCTGATAGGGGGCTTGCATAATTTTCTGAATTCAACAAACCTGACATTATTAACTATGTTCTTTAGTTTCTCTTGTCTAATGTTTCCAACAACATATTTCTTGTTGCAGCAACAAGGAACGACATCTCCGTTGTAGTGAACAAAAAAGTGATACCACGGTACAAAGCAGGGTATATTTTTGTAAAGAGTTGTTGCTCTAAATCCGTTTCTAATAATGGTGTGTTCATAGTTGCAGAAGGGATTTTGATTGACAACTCTCGTTCCAAACTTTTTAATTTTTGCCAGAATTCTGTCCGTGGTGACATTTTGAAAATATCTGATATCGCCAGGTGACATGAAGAGACTACTGTCACCAAGATGGACTTGTACAAGGGCAATAAAATCAATGTTGTCCGCACCCATTTCTTTGGCAAGATCAACAATCATATCAGTGTTCGTAAAGTTGAGCTTTGATACAACGGTTGCGATGGTAATCTTGAAATCTCGCTTTAGTGTTTCGGCGGATTCTTTGAGATTCTTTATTGCTGCGGTGCTTTTCTTCCATGATCCTTTAACCCCTACTATCTTGTCATGAATTTCTGGCTCATGCGAGTCTATTGAGATCGTTATTCTATTGAGCCCACCTTCTATAAGCCTAGTTGCCGTAGTTCTATCTATAAGAGTGCCATTGGATGTTATGCTGGTTGCTATGCCTTTCTCTTTAGCATGCTTCAGCAAGACAAAAATATCCTTCCGAAGAAGAACTTCCCCCCCACTGAACTTTATCGTTCTGCAGTGAAGTTCTGAAAGCTGATCTATGAGCGACAGCACCTCATCAGTCGTTAGCTCATCCCTAACAGCTTTTCTCCAGTAATTACATTTCACACACCGAAGATTACACCTTATGGAGGGTTTTATCTTGACAAAAAGAGGTTGGAAAAACCTGTTTTCACTAAAAGATTCAATAAACAAGTCTTTATCTATGGAATCGAGCTTCATGCTAATCCCTTAGGTTTATGGATGGCATAACTAGGTTTCTCTCTTGACATCTGGAACATAGATCAAATCTTCTTTTCCTTATTTTCGTTCTTATCTCTTTCATTAAGGGGCTTTCAAGAATCTGTAGATAGTCCTTTTTTAGGACGTTAGCAAAGACGTTCTCTCCATCATAGTCATAACAACATGTGGTGAGATCACCATTGCACAAAACAACACCATTTGACTCAGACCAAGAACACACGGAGCCCCTTCTCTTGATTTTCAGCACTCCACCACGCCAGTAGTATCGCGTCAGTTTGCTGTTCTCCGGAAGCCATTCACTGGAAATCCGAATTTTTTCAGATAGTGGTTGCCATGAACCGAGTGAAATATCCTTAAACGATATCTCATCAACTCCCAGAAATCTACATAACTTGATTAGCTCGTCTACTTGTTTTTCAGTTGCTTTTGTGACTAGTGTTTGAACTGAAATGATGGGCGTAGAATGGTTGATCTTTCTTCGCTGATTGCAGAGAGACTTAATGCTCTCTATTATTTGGTCGAAATTGCTTCCGATTCTGTATGATTCATGAGTTTGCGCATCAGCACCGTCTATGCAGACAATCAACCTGAACAGACCTGAAGACAGTATTTCGTCTCTGATGTCTTTGCTAAGTATTGTCGAATTTGTGCTTATTGTGGTCTTGGCACCAAATGAAGAGGCATACTTGACAATTTTGAAAATATCCACATTTAATAGTGGTTCACCAAAGTTCCAGAGGTTAATTTTCTTTATGTATCCTCGAACGCTGTTGAAGACTAGTTTGAATTGAGAGAATTTCAAGTCGCCTCTTTCTCTTTTCATAGCATTGTTCACTGGACAGAGTCTACAAGACAGATTGCACCTATTGGTTGGTTCGATCTTCAGAAAAGGATAAACCAGCTTACTCATACAGGATCTCCCTGTATAACTGGACATATTCTCGACATTCTCTTCCAACTTTGTAGTCTTTCTTTATAAGGGCTCTTGCCATGTCTCCGATTCTTTTTCCAAGGTCAGGATTGTCAAGAATTTTCAATATCTTGTTCTTCAGGTCTTTTGCATCGTATGTCCTGAAGAGAAGCGCATTCTTCTGTGAAGTGAGGATATCTGAAAAGAAATCGGAAGCGACCACTGGTTTTCCTATAGACATGGCTTCAAGTAATGAGTTTGGCATTCCATCATCAATTGATGGGATGCAGATGACATCCATTATCGAGAGATACAAGTATACTTGTTCGTGTGGGACAAAACCCGTAATAATAACATTGTTAGCAAGCTTCTTATCTCTTATGTAGTCTTGAAAAACTCTATTATCATATGGCTTTATGATATCGCCAACTAGCAGCAAGGTGATGTCGTTTCTTTCTTCACATATTTGAGAAAATGCCTCGAGGAGATACTGTACGCCTTTCTTTTCACGCAACGTTCCGACATATCCAATGATCTTTGTGTCTTTTGGTATTTTCAATGTTTTAGCCAAGTCATCTCCTTTCTTCTTTAGAGACGTAATCTCTGAGCTTTGCACAGAATTTCTTATTACTACTGACTTATCCATTATGTCGAAAACGTCACATGTTCTTTCATAGGTCGCGGAGTTAACAAATGTAATTCTTGTTGCATTTTCCAATGTCCATTTTATGCAGGCAAACTTGTTGTAATTAAATATGTCTCTCGATACGTCATTGCCTCTTACGCTGACTATCAAAGGCACGTTGAGTCTTTTTGAAACAAAAGTTGAGAGAAAACCGGAGTTGACAACGAAGAAAGCGTGCAATATGTCGAATCTTTCCTTCCTACAGATGTCTTCAAGAAAAGCAGTGAAATTTCTTCTCTCGCTGGCCATTTCGCCTGGTTTAAGTAAGTCCATTACTTCAGAAATTGGACCAATACGATAGAGGTTCAATCTGTTCTTATGAAACTCTTTTTTCACGTAGGGTTTCATTCTCTTAACATCACTGAAATTCTGATAGTCAAAGGTTGCTACGCAAACATCAATATTTTGATCCAGCAAGCCCATGGCTATTCGTTCAACCGAAACTGAAATACCATCAACAATAGGCGGAAACTTCTCTGCGATGATTCCTATTTTCAATCAAGGCCCTCTAATCTTTCGAGCTGAATCAACAAGCTATTATTAGTTTATGTCAGATAATAGTTTTACCTTCAGATAGGATATTTGGCTTACATCTTGATCAGTTAGATTGCTTTGCATGCGTTATGATTCAAATTAAGGTGATAGTATTTGTTTTCCCATGTTATTGCATAGGTTCCATTATCAACAGATACGTATGGCCTTTTTACTAAGACGTTAGGGGCACTAGATCTGCTGGCCCATACCTGGAACATAAGCACATCTGCCAAGCCGGACAATTCTCCTTGGAAGCAAGGAACCAAAGAGAATCTGCCAGCAGGGTTCTTGTCGTACGTTTGATAGACTAAAGGTTTCGCACAACCATGAAGAAGTCTGATGCCACTGTATCCAATTTCTCCTCTGACCATTATTTCGTCCTCTTTAATCGTTTGGTACAAGTTCGAATCATCTTGACTAACTGCAAATCCCCCTGAAAGGAAAGCGAGAGGAAAGTCACTACAAATTCGATGCGCTGTCAAATAGCCTCTGAAACCTCCGATTAATATTGATTTTACTAGAATCTTCTTAACGTTGTCTGGAGCCCATTCAATTTCGCATACATTGTCTTTGCATGAGCTGTTAAAAATCTGCCCTCTACTATGCCAAGAGCTAACTTCATCGGACTTCAGTAGCAACGCATTGTCAACAAACACTTCGTCATAGTTCGGAAGGAAAATGTTAGAATATGCAAACCTGTTGTATTTGCCTCTGTATTTTGAATAAGATGAACCTGCATTTAGCATGATTACATGGGAATCGCCATCATGCAGTAGAATCATCTTGGTCGCAGAAATTGGGTGAATGATTCTCTTAGGCATGACTCCTTCAACTGGCAATTTCCAAAACTTGTGATCTTGAGGCAGGAGAAGAGGTGAGAAGCCTATGAATGAATAGTATGGGCTTCCCGGACCAGAATACCTTTCCAACATAGGCTTGAATTCCTTATAATAGCCCATAGTTAGAACCCCTTCTCTGTCCGTCATTCCCTTCTCAAAAAATGTGTTGACCGTGTCAATCATTGATCTCTTAACCCATCGGTGATCAGCATCACAGCAGTCAAGCAGTATCGCAATCCCCCACGGAGAAATTGATGCGAAACGATACAGTTGCGACCTTCCATACATTGGCGGGTGATATCCAGGAGTAAAAAAATATTGATAGTCTTTAAGAAACAGTTTCGCTCTTTTGGCGTATTTTCTCTTCAGGTCCGCATACTTGTCATCAGCAAGATAGCAAAACATTAGAGAGTAGAAAACCATTGACCACGGGACATAGTAGTCATAATGATATTCAAACACGGGAATCCCATCAGAATACCATCCGTTTTTGGAGTACATTTTTTCTATGTTGTCAAGAGCATTTTTCATATTGGCTTCGTCTATTCTATAGCCAAATTTCTCCAAGAAAAGATAATGGAATACCTTAAACCATTGCCAATTCTTCACTAAGAAATCCCTTGAAGCGTTGCTCTTAAACCATTCAGCCACCTTATCTCTTTCTCCACAAGTAAGCCCACCCCAAATGTGATGCGGGGTCAACAGAAGGCCCAAGCTTACCAGCGCGTTTTCAATCAATCTTTGATTTGATCGGATTTTTCCCCAATATTCAAAATGATTCTTATTCGTTCCATTCACTATTCCCTCTTTATAGATTTCTGCTAGGTCAATCACGCTTCCGTCATCAAGCCTTATAATGCTCTCCTTTTTTCTATGAAGATAAAATGCCACACCAATGAAACTTCTCGCAAATCCCTCATAACTGTCAGATGCTTTTCCTGCGATTCCCTGAGGAGAACCTTTTATGTAGACCCTGGCCTTTCCCTTGCTAAATCTGTCAAGAATTGGTCTTAGAAGCGCAACAAATACATTCTCCCAAGACCGTCTGTCCGAATTCACTTTGTCAATTTGATTGTTGTTCATCATCCAGACCACTACTATGAGGCGTATCAATTATTCTTTCCAAAACTAATGGATTATATATGAATGAGCTTGCACATGTTTTCTCTGCAGAAAACATCGTTAAGATGACACGCGCTGTAAACAAGCAAGTTGTCAACCGCTCTCCCCAGCAGCGATTTCTCTGTTCAACATCAACTTGCATATTTGTCTAACGTTTTCAACACCATTAAAAGACAGACCATGTTCTAAGACCAGCATATGGTGACCTAAGACCTTTTCCAAAGCATCGGCAAGATCCATACTAGTAGAACTCTTGTTCAATAAAGTCGCTAGTCCTAGCTTCTCGAGAATGTTCGCTCGCAGAATCTGTTCTTTGTCTACGCTTGTTCTAGGAAATACGATCATCGGCTTTCTCTGATACAAGACTTGGGATATGGTATTATAACCCGCCATCGAGACGACTGCATCTGAGTTAGCAATTTCTGATTCTATTTCTGGTGAAAAAGGCTTGATTTCTACATTCGGATATTTTCTTGAACGTCTTACAAACGCTTCACGAATTTGCCGTGGCATCAAAGAACCTAGCGTCACAACAGCTTTGAAGTCCATTCTTGTCTCCAAATATTTGCATGCGCCAAGGAATTTTGCGACTAACTTGTCTCCGTCTCGTCCGCTTCCGACAGTCACTAGGATTTTGGGATGTTTGTCTTTTTTGACTTTGAATCGTTTGTTCACTACAAATCCGCAATAATGTATTTTTTGTTGCAAGTCTTGAAGATCATAGTTATCTATGAAATCAAACCAAGAAGGGCTTCCATAGACTAGAACGCCATCGTAGTAAGCTTTTAGGATTCTTTTTATCCGCTTTCTCGCCCATCTTTCCTTGACTATGAGGGGGTCGCCCAGAATGTCCCGAAAGCCCACGATCAGTCTTACACCCAGTTTCTTGGAGAGCTTTATTGTTTGATCGAGTTCACCTCCCAAACCCCTTGGACTGTGATCGATCAAGAACAAGTTAGGAAGGAGTTCTTTCAGCATTGCACGAAAAATTGAAGATCGTAGCCTAAAAACGTTGCTTGCAGGCAACTGGATTTTCTCAGCGGTGTACATCTGATCATGACTTGCTTCACTCTTAAGAGAAGGAACTTTCACATAATCTACTCCAGACGGTAGCTCGAATAAATGCGGAGTCGAACATCCTGTCATGACTAGTACTGCTGATTTGCTGAATTGTTCCGCGAGATCTTTCCCTATCAATATGCACCGATGGAAATGGCCTAAACCAATCGTGTTGTGACAGTAAAGCAAGAAACGAGGACTATTCGAAATATTCCCGGGGTTCATAATTGGCTTATTCCTTTCAACTCTCTTTCGATTCTGGTCAGAGCATTGTCAGGATCAAGCATTCGAGTGCACTCTATGTTTGCTGATTCTATATCTTTCCTCAAATCTTGGTTTTTCATCACAATGTCAATTCGTTCTGCAATATCTCTAATCACCATTGACATAACCTAATTTGGATCAAATGTTAGAGTGTCTGTGTTTCGCGCGCGCGGAATTAGGATCACACCCGTAGAACAAGTCACTGCCTCTTGTAAATGTTGCTATCTTGTAGTCTATCAGATCTCCTAAATCCGCAATAGGAACAATCCAAGGGAATGTATAGACGGAAATGGCGATATCAATACCTTTCAACAGCATTCCAAGCGTCATTATCGCTGCCTTGGTTTCAAGCTCAGGAAATATGTATGGAACTTTTGGAAGCCTTACAGGATTCAAAGAAAAGTTAGAGAATCTATCGCTCGTGAGTTCTTTCGGAAAGTACTGATAGTACCTAGGGTCGATGTTACTCGTGTTAGGTGATAAGAAAGCCAAATCATTGTCTCTTTGAAGCAGATGCTCTCCCAGCGGGGCCACCAATCCTACTGTGTAGCCAGCAAGGTAACAACATGACTTATTCCCTTGTTCAGGCTTATAGAAAGGATTCTTTGAAAGTAACAGAGTTTTCAATGTGAACCTCCTCAGATTTCCTCGCTTTTTTCGCTGCATGTTTGCCATTTATTCGTAGCATTCGCCAGCAATTCGTAGGTTCCGATATCTTGGACAGTCGACGTCCCTACTGTGCCGCTGCCAACCATGCATATTCTCTTCATTTACAACCCTAGCTTAAACCCGAGGCATACGACTTTTCTTGCTCTGGTCTGAGTGGCTGTACCACTTGACGAAAAGTCTCAAGCCCTCTTTCAAGTGCATCTTTGAACTGAAACCAAGCATTCGCTTAGCTTTAGTTGTGTCGGCATGGGTGTCTTGCACATCAGCCGCCCTTGGAGGCTCATAGACAATCTGAGCATCTTTATCCGTGATATCGTTTAGTTCTTTCACCACATCATGAACGCTTGTGGATGATCCGCTTGCTATGTTGAAGACCTCTCCTCCAATTCCCTTGATCTCTGTTGCTTTGATAGTCGCGTCGATAACATCATCTACGTATGTGAAGTCTCTCGTCTGAGTCCCATCTCCACAAATTTCAAGAGGATTGCCGTCAAAAATGGCCTTAGTCCATTTGGAAATAGCCATATCGGGACGTTGCCTAGGCCCGTAAACTGAGAAATATCGGAGCATCACAACTGGAATATTCCATCGATCGTTAAATATTTTACAGAATTTTTCACAAGCCAATTTGCTGGCGCCGTAGATTGATAGAGGATTTGTTGGATGGTTCTCGTCTTCTGGAAGATATTTCGGGTTTCCGTATACAGATGATGATGAGGCAAATACAATTCTCTTGACACTGACCTTGCTCGCAGCAAGGAGTACATTCAATGTGCCCAAGACATTGGTTTGCATTGTAGAAAAAGGGTTTTGCATGGAAAACTCGACACCGGGCTGCGCTGCCAGATGAAAGACAACGTCTATGCCTTCCATACACTTCAGAAGGGTTTCGAAATCTAGAACACTTGCCTCCACAAATCTGAAGCTCGGATTGCCGATGTTATGTTGCAGATTTAGCCATTTGTTTGGATAAAACCTGTCAAGGTTGTCATAGACCACCACCTCATTGTTACTTGCCAACAAAGCGTCCACTAGGTGAGAACCGATAAAGCCGGCACCACCAGTAACAAGAATTCTACGACCTCCTACCGGCTTTCCACATTTTGAACCTCTGTTTCCCGGTCTTGATGCTTGCATTTTCATCGTTGGCTTAGTTCTTAGGCGAATTAATAGTATAGCTTTTGCGCAAACCATTTAGCCCACGCTCGGGTTGCCGACACTTGACACGAATTATCGCCAGTACCACCACACAGCTTACAAACACTCCCCAACAGGTGCGATTGAAGCTCCCAGACCCTCACCAAAATCGTTTCCAGTTCCCTTACAACGAGGACATAGTTGAGGCATCTTTCACAAGATCCTACTTAACATAGTAACAGTTTGCACAAACACCGTTTTTCATAGTATGCTTATCACAGCAGGACATGTTTCAATTCTGTCTACATGTCCTCTATTACTTCTCCAACAAATGATACTGGTATGGAAAAAACATCCAGAAAATCTGTATTATCCGTGTATTTAGAAACCGTAGGAACATAATAGCAATCACACTGAGAGCATCTGCCTCTATGACATGGACAACCGCATTTTGGGCATAACAGGATTTTCACTCTATTTGATTTTTAGCCATTAACCACCTAAAAAGATTTGTGTACATAATACTTGTATGCGTTTCCTTAAGAGAATGAACTTGAACCCATTTGGGTATGAATCCATAGAAGCTTGAACCATTCTAGGTACTGATCCTCACATAAATGGGATAGCTTCAACTCTCGGTTCAAACATTTTTCGCTCACTATCAATTTGCGAGTAAGAACTAGCTGAATTGCAATTGAAAAGATTAGTTTTTGCTCGCGTTTTCGCTATTCACCCGAGAGCTCAACATTTTTCGCGATATTCAGACAAATCCTGGTGATCAATTTGCGGTCAAAAGACAGACTTTAGTACGCCATAATTTAAGGTTTTAAATCCTTATGCCATAGTTATGGTTGCAGAGGAGAAGTTATGGGTTTGGTAACGAGAGTGCTAGTTACTGGAGCATCTGGATTCTTAGGTGGATATCTGGTGGAAAAGCTGAAAGCAGAAAGGTTTGGCGTGATTCCCACGGACATAGATATAACTTCGCGTGAGACAGTTTATCTTGACGTGACAGACTCACAAGGAACACGCAGTCTTTTCAAGACTCACAAGCCAGACGTCCTTATACATTTGGCTGCCAGATGTGGATCAAAGGGCAAAGGGGGAGGAGCAGAAAGTGTTAAAGATCCCTTTAATTTTTTTAGGGTAAATATCCTTGGAACCCTAAATATATTTGAAGCCTGCAGACTTAACAATGTTAACAAAGTGATCTATATGAGTAGCTTCAGCCCTTATGGAGTTGTTAACGAGGCAATAGACGAAAGCGCATCATTCAACCCGAGTAATCCATACGGCTACAGCAAGTGGTGTGGAGAGCTTATAGCAAGATGCTACGCAACAGGCTTCGGTATTCATACCATAATTTTAAGGGCTCCACTCATCTGTGGTAAAGGCCAAAAAGAACTGAACGCTCTTAGAGAGTTCGTACTGTGCGTGAGAGAATCCAAACCTATAGTTATCTTTGGAGATGGAATGCATACTAGAGAGTGGCTTCATCCAACAGATGTGTCTGCTGCATTTGTGGATGCAATTCGATACTTCCAGAAAATGTCAAGCCCGTTTGAGGTGTTTGTGCTAGGCTCGAACCCTATAAGCATGTTGGATCTTGCCAATTTAATCGTTAAGAATATGGGAAAAGGAAGAATCGAGTTCAGATCAGACGGCACGAATGTTTTCAGTCAATATACGAACACAGCCAAAGCGAGAAAGATCTTGGGATGGCAAGCAAAAACCTCAATTGAAGATATAGTTAAAGAAGTAATCGTAGATATTGCCTAATGAAAGAGGGAGGAATATGAACAACATGGATGAACAGGAAAAAGCACACAAAATGAATGAGGAGAGCTTGGTAAGTGTATAAGAGAAACCCAAGCATTGGTAGTTACTTATGAACATCGCTATTGTGGGAAAGAGCTGCTATACAACTACTGTCTCCTCAAAGGAACTAAGCACGACACTGTCAGGGCACACGATGGCCTTTACCCGTCAGCTAATTCCTTTTTTGATTCATCACAGGCATCGAGTAGCCTTGGTCTCGCCATGTGAAACTGCACCTGAAGACAGCGTGATTCACGAAAAAAATTGCCTTATCCCCAGAAGCTTGAAAATAGCTCCATTCTCTACATGGCAGTTCCCCAAAGTCCCTACACGCGACTCGTCGCTATCTTTGCTTGCATCTTTGTCAGAACTGAATGAAGAGTGGGGTCATATAGACTATGTACTTTGTGTCTATTGTTTTCCATTTTTGCCAGTACTAGAGACACTGAAGAGATATTTCAATTATAAAATCGTGGCCTTTCTCAGAGGAGGAGATGGCTACAAATTCCTGGATTTCAATTTTCTAAGAAAACAATACAATGCAGACGACAGTGCTAGATATATTGTTGACTTCTACCGATATTCACTCAACCAAGCTGAGTTCGTCTTCTGTGTTTCGAAGTGGCTTAGATCAAAAGTAGAGACTTTGGGCGTAGAAGTTGACGACATTATTCCGTCTCCTGCGCTGGTTGAAGAACCTCGGTTAATCCATGAAAATTGCAGAAACAAGAAAGGCTTTGCAGAGCTTCTAAGAAGCAGTTGCACGTATGGCAGATTGGATCCTGAAAAGAAATGGTTGACCACATCAGGAAGGCTGTCAATTGACAAGAGGTTAGACTTGGCGATGAAGGCGTTTTCCAGATGGAAAAACGATGATTGGCAGCTCGTGATTACAGGAGTTGGACCTCTTGAAACGAATGTAACAAAGTGTATTCAAGGCTATGGCGAAAACAAGATCTGTCTTGTGTTCGTACCGCCACAAAGAATGGCAACCATGTTAAGGCTTGCGGATGCATATATTCATACTGCTATCCCATCAGGTTCTTTCATAGACTCGCGTCCCAGTTCTGTTACGTCGGCGGCTTTCTACGGAAAAGTAGTGATATTTCCTCAATGTAAGGAAGGAGGTGCAAAAGAGAGCCTGTCTCGATCAAACATACAATATCTGGGTTTCAGAGTTTTCCAAGATGACGCTGATACAGCTGAGGAAATAGCAAGTAAGCTGAAATTGCTTGATGACAAGAAGCTTGTAGCATCAATAGAGAAAGCAAATCGAAATTTCGCTTCAAGTTTCGGTCCTAGAAACATATTTGGTCTTGTTGAGACATACCTTATCGGAGGGAGTAGGAAAAGTTGAAAGAGAGTATTAAGAAGATTGTGGCAATAGAAGACAGCGTAGTATATGGTCGGATAGATCCTTTAGAGACTTAATGAATTTTTGTGAGGATCTTGAAATAGTAGCCCGGGATGCATGCATGCATAGCAGTTATCTCAAGATGGTTACCGGCCAATCATAGAGAAGTTTCTTGAAGAATCCTATCCTCTCTTTCCTCTTTTTATCTGTCAATCGGTTGCTCGCTTAAGAAACCTTACGACCAGAACAATGAGAGGAATCACAAAGTAGACAACAAAGTCTAGAGGTCCTACTAGTCCTGATTGGGACATTATCACAAGACCGAACAGCCATCCAAACAGATAGCCAGTTCCCCAGTAGGGTAGAGCAAGAATGAAGCTGATTGTGAGCACTAAATTAAGCAGTTCAAACATCAGCAAGTAGGAAGAGGGTATCAGTCCAGTGCTTGCAAAGGTACTCAACAAGACCGAGACTATGAGCCCACCAGCTACCTCGGAGATTGCTCTGGCGAAGCCATATTCTGCTCTAGGCATAGTTCTTACTCTATAGACTCAAACTCAAAAGCTTATCTAACTCTTAGCTACGATCTGGTTTCTAGTCAGAGTAATAAGACGAGTAGTGTAAACTATAGAGATAAAACCTATACATTACTGTCATTCTATCTTCCATAGGTTCTAGTTGCCTTATGGCAATCTAGGCATAGTATCTCGCAGTTGGAAAGTGTATCTTCCCCACCTGCTTCCTGACTGTCTTGTGATGACTTTCCCATCTTGTTCCTCTATTCTGCATCGTAAATCCACCTGCATAGCATCTTGTGTAATCATGTTTCTTCACACAATCAGAGTTTGTTCTGGTACATTCGCATCTTCCACCAGACCTTTCCAATGCTTTCTTCACAACGTCTTCAGGAAACGTTCCCATTTCGCTTTCACCTCGCTTGGGAATATTTGCACAGGTCGTATTTAGATTTTATACTTGAAAATAAATCTATGAACTTACCTAGAGTTTGTCCCTATATGGATGGAGAGGGTGGATTTGAACCCAAGCAGTTCACATCAATAAGAGTGAAAAATTTAAACTTGCATCAATTGATAGATTACTTGGAGATATTCTATGACAGAATTTTGGGTTGAAGAAAACATAAGACCCACATCTCATCAAGATTCTGATAGGCTTCTAATCGATGACATTAAGCCAATCGTTGAAGCACTAAAACAGAAAGGCATCATTTCTTGGCATTTCCTAAGAGAAGGCGATGGTTGGAGGGAAACCCAATCTGTTAGTCATATACGCTTAAGATTCAAGGCTGAGGATTTGGAACACTTAAAGAAAATTAGGAAATATTTGAAAAAGAAGTTAGATGTTCTGCAACAAAACCGAACGATAGTAGAGCATTATGTTGGGATTCATGGCAAACCCATGAGATTGTATAAGGATTATTATAAAGGAGGGGCGAGCGAAGCCTTTGACGAGCAAATGCCAAACCCAAAAGGATGGTATTTGGTTGAAAAATTTCTTGAATTTGGAAGCGAACTTGCATTATTGCTTATTAAAGGACGCATGAATCGAGTTCAACTTGGACGTGAGTTTACATTTTACAAAATATCTCATCTTTTCCCCAATCAGTGTCGCCATTACCCAATGCCACTCACGGCGCAGACACAAAGCGGAAGAATCATGAATCTGATAGGTTACGACCCTATAAATCCCTCACCCTAGAATATTCACTTATGAAGATGTCAAATCGCGCGATTCTTTCGGATGTAACTTGTAGGGCTTGAACCAGTTTGGGTATGGGACCTTGCTACTCGTCGGGTAAGGTCTTCTGTTCCACTGTTATGCGTACGGTTTGAATTGCCACGTATCTTTTTGTGAGTAGATTTTTCTTAGCATGTCTGTGGCTCTTTCCTTGTCCAACGACAGGAACAGCTTTCCGATATGTTTACAAAATGTCTTAGTAGGCAACATCTTACTCCAATCCGCACAATCATGCAAAATCGTCCTCGCTTCAAAGTCTATAACTATGTGATACTCTCTTATCGTAGCCTCCAACCGCTCATCCTATTCCTTCTCAATCTTCAACTCATCATCATTAATGCCCTTCGCCCTCTTCAGTCTATAGCATCCAAAAAAGCACACAACAAACCCTCAAAATCAAAGCATGCTTGAAAACTATTTCATTATCCCTTTTAAGGATACTATAAGAACTGAAGGGACAGCTATTTATTTTCCAAGCTGTCAAAAAACGCTCTCAAGATAGCATATACCTCTCCTTGGATTCGCTCCCGCAACCGCTCGTCTTCTGGCGCAAGAAAATAGGCAACTTGAAACGGTCCTTCAGACCTCACGCTTCTGAACTTCTCTTTTATTTCTTCCAGAGCCTCAGCAACAACAGGTTCGCCAATAAAACCGAGCACTTCCTCAGCCGCCTTCTTCGGTCCACCTCTATAATATCTCAAAACAAAGTAAATGTCGTAAGCATCTTTCTCCTTATACCGACCCTTCAAAGCCAAACCCTTCGTAGCCAAACTACCCACAACATCAGAAATCTTGGCCAACACTTTTGTCTCGGCTCCACTTGGCAACACACCACCAATATTATGTTCAAAGTTGTGAGAGAAAACGACGCTGGACCCGCGGATCACAACAGCCTGCAAATCTTTTTGCACTGCCAAGAACTTCTCAGGTGAAAGCCTCTTCACGACATCAGGTTCGCTGATAAAATCAACCTCAAGCTTGTATTCTACACCATCCAAAGGCGACTTGACGCTGCGATAAAACCTGTAAGGAAGCACCTCACCATCATCAGTAACGTAAGGCCTATATCCTCTCTTCTCAATCGAAGACACAATTGTTTCATAAACCTTCAAATCAATCAAACGAGGATTCAAAACAAAATCAATGTCAATGGAACCGCAATGCTGACCACCTTCGCCAAACTTCTCCAAAATGAAATACGGCGCCCAGCCGCCAGTCAGAACCAAATAATCCCTGTAACTTCCCAAAATTCTTAGAACTTCAATCAAAACACTTTTAGAAGATTCAGTTATGCTTTTGGAATACATCCCAATGTTCCAAACAGCCATTCAAACCACCTAAAACCCAATAATCTCCTTCCTCAAATGCTCAGCCGCTTCTCTTCCACGTGCAGGATAATTATACAAATCAACATACAACTGAACATTCGAAACAACACAGACCTCCTTAACCCGCTGAACCTTATAGAAGACACCTTCATCATACGGTTCAACAAGAAAAACATTACCACCCAACTCAGTCAACTGAAGACCAAGAAGCTCTTGCCAAGCACTCAGCTTTTCCGGATCAACATACAAATGAATGTTAACGGGCCTAACATAAGGCGTCACTAACGAAGCGCCAGCCTGAAGCGTCAACGCATGCCTAAAACCACGTTCGCCTACAGCAGATAGTTTCTTAACAAATTCATCCAAATCCATCTCCAAAGAATAATAAGCATTCACTCTATTCAGCAATGCAAAATCGTAATAGCTAGCCCACCTCGTCAACAATTCGCTAGGATTCATAGCCACAACCTTATTCGTTTCCGTCTGCCTACACAGTCCCATCCTTAACAAGGTCTTAACAACCCTAAACGTATGGCCGTAACCTGTCTTCGCTTCTTTAGAAAGTCCAAGGATGCTCCACTGCTGCTTTGGTTTAGCCAAAAGCACACGCACGATTCTCGAGGCCATCGGTGAGAAAACATTCTGAACACTCATCAAGCACACCCTTTAAGAGTACTGTCCCTCAATTATATATACTGTCCCTAAAAAGGATAATCCAAAACGCCCAGCTAAGCCTACATAAAAAAAGAAGCTCATCGTCCTAATAATCATCGAGCTTTCTGGCCTCTACTAACTTTGACAGCAAGCTTTCAAATGTGCAAGCTTACGCAAAAAAGATAATGAGTGCCAGCCATGACAGATATCACAAGCTCGAAACGTTTGGCTTCTCGCCAAACTCCCAGCGATCCGAGCAGGCCGTTTGCCTACTAGTTTGATTCTATAACTCAAGACCATATCAGAGTTTGCCCATTATGTAGTCGATTTCTTTGCCATAGTCTCCAAGAATTCCAGCCATAAAACGAGTTTTCGCAAATTCAGAGAACTCATATTCTGGATTTGCTGCAAATTCTGCTTCTTCTCTATCCTTTAGATACTTCAAGAAGGTCTCTGTTCGGTCAAATCGGATTCGCATCCGTTCCATCTTTTCAAGATTAGGATCGACAAACAGTTTTCTTCTCAATCTGGATAGTGTCTCTGAATCGCATATAGGCGTATCTGCATAGACCAAATCTATGTACGCAAACATTTTTGCAAGGTGCTCAAGGTAGTACTTTCCTGTTGTTGTAATCCTAACATAGATGGCATCTTTATAGCCAAGTTTATTTTGATTGTCAAATTCAACTAGTCCATGTTCCGCCAGTTTTTTCAAGGAATCTTCGACAGCTTTTATGCCAGTGCCAACAGCCTCTGCGTCTTCCAAAATCTGATTAATGTCAACAAACCCTTCCTCTAATGCAACGAAATAGTTAGTGCGCTTATTTAGATAATGTAGTATTCTGAGATGGATGAAATGACTGTTTGTATATTGCGGATTCACATGAAACAAATTAATGAAGCTGCTACGGGAACTGGAAAAATACCTCGAATCTTCAAGCATTATTGATTTGACAAAATGGTGTAAAGGTATCTGATAATGTCTTACAGTCTCTTTTTGTGCAATGGATTCCTCAATGGTCATCATTTCGTCAATGTCAGTATTCGCAGAAGTCATGAACGCATTTATGAAACGCAAAGCTTGCCTCTTGTCCCCTCCTGAAACATCGTTGATGAATCGAAGAATATCTCCACCAGCTCTGCGAGTCTGCCTTATCGAATCGCAAACAATAACGAAGAAAAGCTTGAGAATCTCTTTGCTCTTAAGCGCACCTCCGAGTATTTTCACAATCTCTTCGTCGTCTTTCTCAAGAAATTCTAGAGTGTAGTTGATCCTATTACGCATGAGAGCCTCAAAATTCGGTGATTCAATATGGAACTTTGGAATGTGGTAGGCGTCTAAAACACCTGATCTTGTTGATCGGAAAAATGACGCTTCCCTCAGTGTGAGGAGAGTGACAGTTTTGAAGTCATTAGTTATGTTCTGGGCTAATTCAAAAACTCGTTCCTGATACTTGGGCAAAGTATAGCTATGCTGGTCAACATTGTCAAGGACAATAGAGATGGTATATCCTTTGTATCGTAACATCGTGAAGAAAGCAGTGAGGCTATCTCTTTTTGCCTCTACTGATTTTAAACCAACCGAGTTTAAATATTCTTCAAGTTTGTACTTGTAACGTTTTTGATAGTCCTTGATGATATTTTCGTAAACGAATCCTTCAATTCTGTCCATTTCTGGCGGAGAAATACCAAAGTCAACATAGAACCACAAAATATCAGTCCTATCCGCCATTACAACCTTAAAGAAGTGATGGACAAACGTGGTTTTTCCAGATCCTACTCCACCCAGTAGCACAATAATTGATCCAGTAGGTATCTCTTTCCTGAGAAACTCCGCGCATTTCTCAAAGCTTAACTGGAACTCCCCAGATTCTTTTTCGGATTCTCTAAACCAATTTATATCAAATTTCTCTGCATAGTATGGCAACGTATCAAAATTCGTTTTTATGATGCTGTCTGTATCAATCAACTGTTTCTGTCGAACATAACACTTCTTCAGTATTTCAAGTTGTGAATCCTCGGTTAGATCTTTAAAGATGTGTTTAATTATTGGGGTCAAACCGTTCGCAAGTATATTTTTGCCACAACTTGCATCTTCATTATGGACAAAGTCCAGCGGTCTCTTAAACTCAAGCGGGATGGCTTCCTCTGAGATATAACTTCTTAGTGAACCAGAAGTAACTCCTTGTTTGCTCAAAACATTCCAGAACAAAGTGAAGTTGTCAATTATATCGTCAAATGATGTGAACAAAAGACAGAAACCGTCTTTCCAATTTCCACCATATTTGAAAGACTCAAACAGTATATATTGATGTCCATTCGTTATTACTGCAAATGGTGTCCCTGCTGATATGCTATACTTTTGGGCCTGATCAATTGCATTTCTGATCCTGTTGTCAGTCGAAATTGATCCACCACTTATTTTGTAACGTCTCTTCTGTAGACCAGCAGGCATCATAAAGCCATTTCCAATTTTCTTAGCTTCTAGAACAAATAGAGGTATATTGCCTCTCCTGAAGACATAATCTATGAAACCTGTTTTCGCATTTTCCTCTCTACTGATATCAGCCTCATCCCAACCGAGGCAATCTTTGAATACTGGATCTATCAATTTTGCTCGCGTGTCAGACTCCGATAAAACCAATCTCCTGAATTTGTTTGCGGTCTTCTTAAAGCATTCAAGCCCCTGATCGGCATTAATGCTTGCCATGAACAAACTATATACTCGTTCCCCCTTTATTATTCTTCTCCAATTATCAAATCTCGGTGAAACTAGGCTCGCGCTTACATTGAGGTTAGTTCTGAATTCAACTTTCGCTAGTTGCCTTGGAGGCAGACATGGAATAGCTAGATATGCATACTTGTGGCTTTGGCTAGTTTAGGAATATTTTTATATACCAAGTAGCCGAGGTTTAGTTGGGTATATCAAATTGTCTATAAAGCCAAGTATTACTAAGGACTTCGGGAGATATCGCCACTTAGGTTTGTTAGAAGCATAAAAGACTAATGAGTGTAGCAGCGCGCTACAACTTTCGAGTTCGATATTTTCCCTTCTCACAAACGTTATGATTCTTCATGGAATACGCAGAGAGCTTAAGCATTATAACAGAAAAGTCCACGGAAAAATTTGGAAAAGCCTTCATTAACAAAAAAGTGGTTGGGATTTTGGGTTTCTCTTTATCTTCAAGAGAATCGTCGCGGTTAACGTTGCTAGTAGCAATATCGGTAGAATCATAGTTGATGGAAACTCTGGGATTGGTTCTGGATTGTCTTGGACGGTTACCGTGTTTCCGTCTGTGGTGAAAACAATAGTCCCTGAAGCGTAAGTGCCATAAGTGATGACGCCTTTGTCTAGAAGTCTTTGAACAGTTTCTTCATGGGGATGTCCGTATACGTTGTCTAAACCAGCGCTAATAACCGCGTAAGTAGGGTTCACGGCATCAAGAAAGGCCTGTGATGTGCTAGTTCTACTACCATGATGGGCAACCTTCAACACATCACTGCGCAAACTCAAGCCTGCGTTTATCATACTTTGCTCAGTGTCTGCGGTTGCGTCGCCTGTAAAAAGGAAGCTCACGTTGTTAACCTGGAGTTTGAGGACTATACTGTTGGCGTTGATATCCGCAAATTCAAGCGGCTGGACGGGATTGAGAATGGTGAAATTCGTTGTGGCTGTTAGAACGTAAACTTGATTTCTCTCCGTAACAGTCAATGTGTATTCTTGCGCTAAACTCATGAAATCTTGAAAAGTCTGTGAGGTGTGGTTCTGGCCGTTGTAAAAAATCATATCTATAGTTATTGTGGACTGCATTACTGTTATTAAACCGCCAATGTGGTCTTCATCGGGATGCGTAGCTACCATAATATCTATATGAGTTACGTTGACGCTATCCAAATAGCCTAATAGAGTTGAACCCGCTGTTTTAAGGCCACCGTCGATGAGGATGTTTTTGCCATCAGCGTCTATCAAGATTGAATCGCCTTGACCCACATCAAAAAAGTAAACCGTGACATTGCCGAAAGTTGAGGCTGACACCGTTGAAGACGTTAAAGAAGCATAAGCCAAAAAATCGCGATTTACCCCCAATCCGAATAGTTGAACACCCAATGGTAATGCAATTAGGATGGCTAATAGTAACGCTACCATTATTCCAGAAACAGTTTTCCCTAACAAATCACATCTTCTACTAACTCAATTAATTCGTTCTAATAAAAGACTTGCGACGCCCACATTGGCGCTAGTCGTTGTTAATGATAAAGGAAGCTTCCAGTTCAACGAGAATTCTCCCATAATAAACTGACTGGTAATCGTGTAACGAGTTTTGCAGCGGAAATATGTAAGAAATGTGGAAAAGTTATAGCTGAATCAGCGGTAATTAGAATTAAGGGAAACTAAAAATGAAGAAATCTGAACATCTCAAAGTCCCATTGAAGATTATCCCAGAACCTGAGCCAAATACTCGGACTGTATTTCATCTTCAAGGATTATTCCCCGCATTCAAGGGGCAAGGAGACATCGATAAGGTGTGTGGAAAATGTGGCTTCATACTAATAGAAGGTGTGGGGACAGGAATTGAGATTCGCAATATAGTAATTCGTTGCCCCAAATGTAAGAGTTACAACGAACTTCCATGAACTGGATTTCCCCGCATCCTGAAAATTTCATAGGAGAACTAAAGAACTGTCAACAATAATGACTAATCTCAAGTTATTCTACTACATTCATAACATTGAGAAGGCAGCAGAAAAATGGTTGAAAATATGATAGAAAAAAGGTACAAATACAGCATACCAACACCCCAAAAGATTTTCAATGAATTTAAGAAAAGGTTATCGACAACCACATTGCCAAAAAGTTGTGAAACTGCGGACTCATGGACTGTCACTGTTCTAGGAATTTTTAATCAAATTGGACGTAGTTTTGGCTACAGACCGAGGAAAGAATATTTGAGATTAGATCAATCGTGGGAAATAAGACACACCGACATCTCCGTAATTGTATTAGCTTTAGAGCATGATAATACAGATGATGTAAATGAAATCCTAGATGATGAACTCCAAAAGCTTATTGATGTAAAAGCAATATTGAAAGTGCTCATATTTTATCCCATTGTTCCAATAACAATGCTAGAGAGTGGAGAATCTACTATTCCTGACATTCAAGAAAAAATACGTTCTGCGAAAATCAAATATTCTGATGAAAGGTATTTGGTTATAACTGGTACCTACTTTTCCCAAAAAGGTATAGTCTTTTTTTCAGCTTGTGTATTTGACGTTGAAGGAAAAGGCGAGGATTTAGGAGACTTTCAAATTACTTACAAAAAAATCAAATCAAAAGCTTAGACATGTAAGAAATGTGGAAAGATTATAGCAGAGCCTAAGGAATTGATTAGAATGGTGAAAGGTAATCATCATGAAAAAACCGTTAAGTAAAGAGGAACAAAGAGTATATTTGTATAGTAAAATAGGAGAACCAGTCAATTTCAAATATCCAGAACCTCCGTACCTTTTGAAAGGCAAGTTACTGGATAGATATGCAATTTCTGATTATGGAGATGACTGGGTAGATTATTGGAGCATGATAGACCTTATCAGGTTTGAAGGTGAGGATGAAGATTGGCTAAGAATAACATATTATAGATATAAGAAGAAAGAAAGTAGATGGGTTTTCGCAGGTCAAACATCATTAGCAATCCCAATCAGTGGTTTTCTTGAATTATTTGTCAAAGCAATAAAAGAGAAAGAATGGATTAGACCACTTTTTAGAGAAGTTTACAAACGATGTTTTAAGGAGTTAAATGCGGAAAAGTTATAGCAAAACCAAAAGAACTAAAAATACTGAGGCAAAGGATTTGTCTTCAAATAGTAATGACAGCCTAGAGGAAATAAATCATAAACTGCAATTAATCGTTGAAAACGCTTTTCTATCTAGGCTTGATTTAATTTTTTCTGTTTTGCTATCATTGACAATTTTTCTCGTCAGTCTAATGCTAAATAACGCTTTGCTACACAGAGGATTATTCGCAGTTTTTTGGATAAGTATGCTTGCACTTTTTATTTATACTCTCATTGGAGAATTTTATGCAATAATTAGAGATGACGTAGTTGGACGTTTCAAATTTTGGATGACTCTTCCATTTAATTTTATGACGCTTTGTTTTCTGTTATCTGTATTTACAACGTTGCTAATACTTCCTGTTCTAATGTTATTTCTCGGGTTTATCGGCCTAGTTTGGCTTGTTGGCATTCTCCTGCTTCTTCATTACACTGACAACCTTTTTCACAGATATATACGCCTATTTCCATCTCGATTCCGCTATATTCCAGTCAAAGAGTGGGGTAAACTGCTATTCCCCACACTAGCAGGACACATGGTTCTTACCATATCATTTTTTATTGCCTACTACTTTTTAGTCATTCGAGTTTAACGCATAATTATTTAACGCGCATGCTTGGTTCAAAATTGGTGTAAAATGGTCTTTATTCCTTAAGCGCAGCCAAAATACGCTCATCAAACAAATCCATAATGGACCTACATATGCAAAAACGGAATTAAAACCATTTTTAACCATTTTAGGAACACGCATGCGCGCTAAACGGTCATGACTTTCCAATGGTACTTCTTTCTTGCGGTCTTCATGCAGTCATCATAAGTAGTCTTCCTTCGTAAGAAGCCGAATTTGTCATTCCCTATGTCACGGGAATATGGATTCTTTTTGAATGTGTCTGAATAGATTAGCCTTATTCTTGAAGTTGCGAGTTTTTGCAGTGTTAAACCATACTCTTGTTGATAAACCATGTCTGTGCCGTAATTCTGGACGTAAGCCTCAATGTCGGAGTCATTGAGCAAACCCTGAATCAGGAGAGCCCATGCCAGGTATCTTGTCTTCGATGCATAGGAATACTTTTCCTTACCCTTCGATTCGATTTCATAAAGAATCCCCGTCAGTTTCTTGTGGATTTTGTAAAAGAGGACTAGCTTTCTCAAATTCATAGTCAAATATTTGTCGCGAAACATGTCACGATATTGAGAATCGTTCTCAAAAGCCTCTCCAATTCTTGACATGCGACCAACTTGTCCCTGAAGAGCGAGGAGCATCTGTCCAAACATCTTCATTTTAATAGGTTTGTCCTGAGTTATTCCTCTTGCCCTAAGTTCCGCTTGCTTTTCGTTGGCAAACGAGTTTTCTCTTCTTTCGTAGTAAATTCCAAGTTGCTTGGCGAAACGTTCTTCAAACTCGAGCTGGAGTTTGTCATTTGCTCTGAGGTGCCAAGGTTCGATTGGGTTCTGTCGATTATTATTGATGGCAACGTTTCTGACGAAGCTTTCGTTTCCTGACACGATGATTTTCGCTACCACCTTTATTTGCTCCAGTCGATCAAGAATATCCTTTTTTATCTTGTGCTCCTGATAGAAATCATGAGCTGAAGCAATCGTTTGGGCGCCATTCAATATGCGAGGTTCATACAATGCGATGCCCCCATTATTGCACTGAATATCTCTCGCCTTAAGCGTCACACCATTATGGAAGAATGTGAAATCCTCTGGTTGCTGTGTTCCGTCTATTACACATTGTCTCATCGACCTTTTGATTTTGCTGTTTACCATTGATTGTGCCTGAGTGAATCCATAACTCGATCTGATGTTACGTTCAAACAGTTTTTCGCCGAAGTCGAGATACATTTCGAGCAAAGTTCTTAACGAAACCAACTGAATCATCATTCTTGTAGTGCCATCTGATCTAGCAACTTCCAACGGTCCAGCGTTTGGAATTGTATATTTATAAGCAGCAACTACCGCTTGCGGACTGGATACTCGCATCGAGGCATTGGACACGAATACCGTGCGAAAATCTACCTTGCGTTGGAAGAATTCCTCGAGCACGTACCTCTTACTTTGGAGATCTTCTAAATAGTCTGCAAGAAGTCTACTATTAGCCGCAATCGATTCGTCGCCATTAAAGATCAATCTGACCCAGACTTGGTCTATGACATTTCTATTCTGATAAACGAAGTTTCTTAAGCGGTTAAGCAGCGGGTTTTCATTCTGGTCTGTCTGGAGATTGCCAAAGACTCGTTCCAGACCTTGGTCTATCAGCCGTTCAAGAGTCCCTTTGAACTGGAAATGATCCTTCGTCCACTTGCACTGAAGCAGATACAGGTTTCTTCGTTCTGGGCCATCGTAGTAGAATCCATCTATTCCATAGTCGTTTCCGTAAAAGGAGATCTGCTGGAGTGCCTTTTCTTCAGGAACACTGAATTCCTTCTTGAGGTACAGAAGGGTGAAATAATCCTCCTTTCTTCCTTGATATTTGGGTGCTAGTCTGCCATAGGTTTCGTCGAGTTGCTTTTGGGAGATTCTGAAGGATGTCATTGCTAAAACCCCGGGATACGGTTCTGGTTATTCCTATGAGGAAGATGCGTTATTAATTTCTTCGGTTGTAGCTCTTGAAAGACAAGATATCCCATTGAGTCATTGTCGCCTCGCGCCATTTTCTCTTTTTAGGGGATTAGATCAAGTAGCGGAAGTGCGTGCAAATACAAGAACTGGCTATTCTTGGACTTTTTACATAGAAAGCGGCAAATCTGGCTTCATTTCGTGAAAGAAGCGCTTGGTGGGGTCGCTTAGGTCAAAGCCCAAGTTTGAACCCAAACTTATCAAAGTGCAGCGCGCGCGAGAAACTGACCGTGCTAGAATCGTTTTTGAGCTTATCCACTTTCCACAAAGCTTTAAACTGTGCTTGGGTCAGAGAAAGGGATGAGAACTATCTCAGGCCTATCCGAGGATGTAGGAAATTGAAGTATAGTTCCCCGTGCCGGGGTATCCTAGCTAGGTAGTTCGCGCGCTTCACAAGACTAATAGGGCAACACTTCGGATTTCTGCTAAGTCTTTCTCAAGTTGGGCAATTTCCTTTTGGCGCTTTCTCTTTCCTTGCAGAGTTTTTGCTGCTTTTTGCTTTAACTCTCGAGTCTGGTCTTCCACCGTGCGACTTGCCCTCGAAAGTATGCGCGTGCGCAAGCGGCAACGCGTCCAGCCTCACCAGCTCAGCAATAGCCTTAGAATCCACACAATCACTTTTGATCTTCGCCTCCGCAATGTACCTCGTCTTCTTCGGATGAGAAACAGGCACACAGTAGCCTTTGCCGACAAGCTGTCTGTAAAGCGGTGCCACTTGGTTGGAAGCTTCCATGCCGATCCCATCAACATTGAAGTTGGCCAAGTACGAAAGCACTCTTTCATTATTCATTCTTGTTTGATTAACTATCTTTCCATTAGAATCTAGAATTGTCGCATAAGTAGAATCCTTATGCACGTCCAAACCACAAACAAAGGCGCTCATAACATGGCGTGAGCGCCTCCCACGTAAAACACTTCCCATACCATCGCGCTATGTTTAAGACACCCCACGTAACACTATTCTCACAAAAAAAGTTGAGTAAAAATTAGAAGCAAAAATTCATAAAAGATAACCTTTCGTGCGTTTTTTCTTTTATGCACTATGCGCTGTTCAAGTTGTGGCTCCAAAAAAGTTTGGAAAGACGGAACACGCCATCTAGAAAATGGAGAAAAAACCCAGCGATATCTCTGCCGCAAGTGCGGATTAAGATTTTCGGAACGTAAAAATACTACCAACCAATCTTATTCTTCACGCCAAGTATGCGTTCCCACGAAAAACTTGGCAGGCATAATAGCCTTGGAAACCACAATGGAGAAAGGAAAAAAGGCGGAAACGGGAGCCGCACAAGAAATCGCCATAAACTTCGCCTGGAAACTTAAAAAAGAAGGATACGCCGAAAGCACCATCAAAGACTACGGCTATTGCATCGCCTACCTACTAAAAAAAGGCGCCAACCTCCTAGATCCCGAAACGGTCAAGGAAGTGATGGCAAGACAGCAGACCTGGAGCACAGCTAGGAAGGCGAACATCGTCAAAGCCTACACGCTCTGGCTAAAAACGCAGAACCTCGACTGGAGCGCACCCCGATACAGACCAATCGCAAAACTGCCCTTCATCCCACTCGAAAAGGAGCTCGACGACCTCATCGCCGGCTGCAGCAGACAGATGTCCGCATTCCTGCAACTGCTCAAGGAGACGGCGGCAAGATGCGGAGAAGCCCACAACTTACGATGGACAGACGTGGACCTCGTGCAGAAAACAGTCAACATCACCCCTGAAAAACACAGTGAACCCAGAGTATTCAAGATATCCGACGCGCTGGCATCGATGCTCGTAAGACTCCAGAACAACACGCCCAAAGTCTTCACATACAAAAACACGTTCTACCTCCGAAAAACGTTTGCAAAACAGCGCAAGAGAATCGCCCACAAGCTCGGAAACCCCAGAATCCTAAGAATCCACTTCCACACCTTCAGGCATTGGAAGGCCACAATGCTCTACCATCAGACCAAAGACATACTCTACGTGATGCGCTTCCTCGGGCACAAAAACATAAAAAACACCCTCATCTATGTTCAACTGGCGGAAATGGTGTCAAAAGGCGAAAACGAATACATCTGCAAAGTCGCCGAAAACATCGAGCAGGCCAAGCAGCTCGTCGAGGCAGGATTCGACTACGTCACCGAAATCAACGAGACCAAAATCTTCCGAAAGAGAAAGTAGGGTACTAATCTATGCCTGTGGGGTCGTCGTCTAGCTTGGTTTAGGATACCAGCCTGGGGAACGTATAACACGTACAGAACGTTGGCGATCCTGGGTTCAAATCCCAGCGACCCCACCAAACCATTATTTAGCGAAATAAAGCCGA
>Ga0315280_10001450_pt1 | contig 40809 bp, 33 predicted proteins | sample YL17G06_40_MG_FD_203697 | JGI IMG/M metagenome (GOLD analysis project Ga0315280, IMG submission 203697) | Sediment microbial communities from Yellowstone Lake, YNP, Wyoming, USA - YL17G06_40 | ecosystem: Environmental > Aquatic > Freshwater > Lake > Sediment | place: USA: Wyoming | collected...
ACAATGATTATTATTTTCTCTTAGAATAAGTGCGGCAACAAAAAATGTTCTTGCGGAGGGAAAAATGAGGGCAGCACGAACTTTGCTCTTCCTGAGAATTTTTTCGGCATTTGTCTTTTTCATCGCTAAAGGGGTTCAACCTCAGCAATCTACCGGCCTCAGAGGTGAGTACTTCGGTCAGAAGAAGCCGGGCCTCGAGCCCGCCGTTTTCGGGCCCGCCGTCAACAAATGGGATGTCGATATTTCCGCCGGGTTTGCCGGTGACGGAACGCTTTATTTTACCTCCCATCGCCCCGACGCTGCCGGCGTCTATTGTTCCCGCCTGGGCGGTGGAGAGTACGGGGAGATGGAAAAACTTCCTCGGGGAGGCCTGTTTGCCTGCGTGGCCGCTGTCCCCCAATCGGTTAAGACTTTGGTCAGCCGAGGGCATACAGTCATCGTTCAAAAGGACGCCGGAGTGAAGGCGTTTTATCCTAGCGAATTTTATGAAGAGGCTGGAGCCAGAATCGCGGCCGATGCCGCCAGTGTCTACGGGGAGGCAGATGTTGTTTTTAAAATACGGCCCCCCTCAGACGATAAAAGCACGGGAAAACATGAGCTGGACTTGATGAAAAAGGAAGCCGCGATCATGTGCTTTTTGGCCCCACCCTGAACCGTCGAAACGTCAAAAAACTGGCCAAGAACAGGCTGACCGGGTTTGCCATGGAACTGATCCCGCGGATCAGCCGGGCGCAAAGCATGGATGCTCTGAGCAGTTTGAGCACCATCATGGGCTATCGGGCGGCCTTGCTGGCGGCTGATTTATTAGGTAAGTTTTTCCCCTTATTGATGACGGCCGCCGGCACCATTCAGCCGGCCAACATTCTGGTGATTGGCGCCGGCGTGGCCGGGCTGCAGGCCCTGGCCACGTCGAAAAGATTGGGAGCCAGGGTGGAGGCTTTTGATACCCGTCCGGTCGTCAAAGAGCAGGTGGAGAGCTTGGGAGCCAGGTTTGTTGAAATGGAACTTCCCGAGGATGCCGAAACTAAATTCGGATACGCCAAAGAATCATCAAAAGAGTTCATCCAGAAGGAGATGGAAGTCATTTCAAGCCGGTTGCCTAAAACAGATGTCCTGATCACGACCGCTCTCGTGTATGGCCGGAAAGCCCCGCTCTTGATCACCGAAGAGATGGTCAAGCTGATGCAGCCGGGCTCGGTTGTTATTGATTTGGCCGCAGAGCAGGGCGGCAACTGCGCCCTGAGCCAGCCAGGAAAGACCGCAGAGAAATATGGAGTCACGATCTACGGAGCGGTGGACTTGCCCTCCCAGCTTTCCCTTCACACGAGCCTCATGTATTCAAAGAATGTCCTCAATGCCTTCAACAACCTTTACGCGGGAGAGGATGATTCCATCGATCTCGAGGATGAGATTAATGCCCATGCTCTGGCCACGCACAAGGGAGAAGTCATCAGCGAGCTGGTCCGGGATTTCCTGGCTAAGAAAGGAGGAGACAGTTAATGGCAGGATTTCTTGTTTCTCTCTATATATTTGTTTTGGCGATCTTTGCCGGCTATGAATTGATTACCCGCGTTCCCACATTGCTCCACACGCCTTTGATGTCAGGGGCCAACGCTATTCCGGAATTACTTTGGTCGGCGCACTCATCAGCGCTGGAGCCGGAAAAAAGGGACTGGCCACAATCCTGGGCTTCTTGGCCGTTATCCTGGCCACGATCAATGTTGTCGGAGGCTTTCTGGTGACCGATCGAATGCTGGAGATGTTTAAGAAGGAACGCAAGAAGAAATGACTATAGTCGTAGATCTCTGCTATCTGGTTTCCATCAGCCTGTTCATTTTGGGCTTAAGACTCTTGAGCTCCCCGCGCACCGCTCGGCGCGGCAATCTGCTGAGCATGCTGGGTATGTTTATCGCTGTCGTGATTACTCTTTTAGATAAGCAGATTATTGATTACAAATATATCATCGCCGGCATTATCATCGGCGGCTTGATCGGTGCCTACTCCGCCCTTAAAGTCAAAATGACGGCGATGCCGCAAATGGTGGCCCTGTTTAACGCTTTCGGAGGCGGCGCTTCCGCCTTGGTCGCGCTGAGCCAGTTCCTCCGCAAGTCAATCCAGTCCGATGTTGTTACCACCATCACCATTGCTCTGAGCGTGTTTATAGGAATGCTCACTTTCACGGGGAGTGTGGTCGCTTTCGCCAAGCTGCAGGAATTGATCAAGGGCAGGCCCATCCTTTTTCCCGGGCAGAAGGCTCTCAATTTTTTGCTCGTTGCCGCCATTCTGGCTTTGGGCGCTTTCTTTGTCGGGGCGCCCTCCTTCAACAGCCTGACTCTCCTGATCATTATTTTCATTCTTTCCAGCATCGTCGGGGTGGCCCTGGTTATTCCGGTCGGCGGAGCCGACATGCCGGTGGTGATCGCTCTTTTGAATTCTTATTCCGGACTGGCCGCTGCCACGACCGGGTTCGTCATCAACAACTATGTCCTCATCGTCAGCGGCGCGCTGGTGGGGGCCTCGGGGATTATTTTGACCAATCTCATGTGCAAGGCCATGAACCGTTCGCTTGGCAATGTGCTGTTTGGGGGTGTAGGAGGGGAGGTTCTAACTGGCGGCCCGAGAAAAAGGGAACGCCCTCTCCGGCATGCCCATCTTGAACGTGGATAAGGCCCAGTCCGTGATCATCATCAAGAGAAGCCTGAGCCCTGGGTTTGCCGGAGTAGACAATAAGCTGTTTTATGACGCCAAAACCATGATGGTTTTTGGCGATGCCAAAGAAATCCTCCTGAAGATTCTGGACGCATTAAAAAATAAAGCATGAAAGGATTCAGCGGCAGCTCTGCTCATGTCTTTGAGCACGGTGATTGTGGCGGTCAACAGCCAGACCTTGAGAAAATACGCATCAAAAGAAACGGCCGGCGATTAAGTTCTTTGTTTATTCACAATATGGATGGCCTGGCCAAGAGCGGCGTCAACGGATTCCACCAATGCCTCCGAGAGTGTCGGGTGGGGATGAATCGTCGCGTCAAGGTCCTGCAAAAAGGCGCCCATTTCCAGGGCGAGCGAGGCTTCTGAGATAAGCTCGGACACGTCGCGTCCGACCATGATCACACCCTTGATCAGCCCCGTTTTCGCTTCGGCGATCGTCTTGACAAAACCTTCGGGAGCATTCAGAGTGAGGGCGCGCCCTGAAGCCCTGAACGGAAAGGTTCCCGTCGTTATCTCCAATCCTTTGGCTTTAGCTTCCTTTTCAGAAAGTCCGGCCCAGGCAATTTCCGGGTCGGTGTAAATAGCCGCCGGCATAACGATATTATCGGTTAAAGCAGGTTCTCCGGCGATGATTTCGGCCACTATCTTGGCCTCCCGATAGGCCTTATGGGCTAAGAGCGGTCCCCCGATCACATCGCCGATGGCATAAATGCCTGGAACGGAGGTTTGCAGACGAGCATTGACCTTGATGAAACCTTTTTTGTTCAGTTCGACCCCAGCTTTTTCCAGCCCCAGCCCATTTGTATTCGGCCTTCTTCCCACACTGACGAGGACTTTATCGGCTTCGAGTTTTTTCTCGTTCCCTTGAGGATTCTTGATCGTGACAGTCGCAGGGTCGCCGGGTTCGAATGATTGTGCAGTGTAGTTCAAGAAAAGAGCTGCGCCCAGTTCCTTGAGACGTCGGGTTAGCGCCTCCCCGACTTCATCATCGAGGATAGGAAGAAGCGTCGGGCTCATTTCAACGAAGGTCACTTCTGATCCGAGCTTTCTGTAGACCAGGCCGAGTTCCAGCCCGATATAGCTCGCGCCGATGACAACCAGACGCTTGGGAATTTTGTCCAAAGAAAGAGCGGCGGTCGAATCGATGATATGTTCTTCAGTGAAGGGAAAATTTTTGAGCTCTAGCGGAGAGGAGCCGGTGGCCAGAACTGCGTTCTCAAAGTCTATTCCTATCTGCAGGCCGTCGGCGGTGGTGACTTTTGCTTTTCTTGAGGAAACGAGCTCCCCGGTTCCAAACATGATTCTCGACCCATTTTTTTCAACAAGAAACTTGACCCCATCGGTGAGTTTCTTAACGATTTGATTCTTCCATTGAATAAGCTCGTCCATTTTTACGGAAATATTATTAATGTAGACGCCCATTTTTGAGGCATGTTGGGCTTCGCTGACAAAATCGGCGGCATGGATAAGAGCCTTACTCGGTATACAGCCCACGTTCAGGCAAATTCCTCCGAGAGAACTTTCCTTTTCAATGATGATCGCATCTTTCTTGAGTTGCCCTAACCGTATGGCAGAGAGATAGCCTCCCGGTCCAGCGCCTATGACCAGAACCTGACATTTCTTCGAATTCGATTCTCCGGCCATGTAAACCTCCTTGAAAGTAGAGCGGTCACAGCTTATATCAAGAAAAAAGCTTGTGTCAATTTTGGACTCGTTACCCAAAATTGCCGGTAGAATCTGTAAAGCGTTGACAAGACTATCATTGCGAACACCCTGAGGGTGCGTGGCAATCCGACGAAGTCGCCGCGAGCGCAGCGTGGCGGTCTCAAAGTATAAGGATGAGATTCCTCGCTTCGCTCGGAATGACCCTTTCGGGTCAGATCGCCACGCTTCGCCCGCGATGACATCTGTCTATCGGCAATCTATGGTATCGTATATCGAAAACGTTTGTAACATCTGGCCGAGTATGGTAAAATTTCTCAGAAAGGCCCAACTCCTTATATTTCAATGGGTTATGTTGGCTAACGATAGCCACCATAAGTGTAAGTCGGGCTTTTTCAATTCCTATTTTGGGTACTCCTGTATCGTCAACCCGGACGGAGGTGAAAAAGATGGCCAAAAAACAAGCTTTCTCTTGGTTTATGACGTTTTTATTCCTCGGCGTTTGCCTTAATCCAGCTGTCAGGGCCGAGGATGAGCGCGGGACCGGATTGCCGGTGCACTATGAGGAACTGACGGCCCCCCAGTTTTCCTTGGCTGTGGAGAAATCGGGCGGCACCTGTATCATTCCTCTGGGGATCATGGAAAAGCATGGGGCGCACCTGCCCTTAGGCACGGACCTGATCTCCTGCCGTGAGACGGCACGCCTGGCCGCCGAGCAGGAATATACCATTGTCTTTCCGCCCTACTACTTCGGCCAGATTTTCGAAGCCCGCAGCCAGCCGGGCACTCTTGCCTATAGCGAGAGGCTGATTTATGACCTCCTCAATGAGACCTGCGCCGAATTGTCGCGCAACGGCATTAAAAAGATCATCTTTTACAACGGCCACGGGGGCAACGATTCCTTCCTGACTTACTTCTGCCAGACGCAACTGGCGACGTCCAGGGATTACGCCGTTTATCTCTTTGTCTCGGCCGAAAACATCGAGGAAGACCCCGAGGTGAAGAAACTCATCCGCTCTAAACTCGACATGCATGCCGGCGAGCGCGAGACTTCGGTCATGCTGGCCATCAACCCGTCCCTGGTTCACCTTGACCAGGCCAAGACGGAAAGCGGCGAGGACCTCCACCGTCTGGCGCATTTGCCTCACGTTTATACGGCCATCTGGTGGTATGCCCGCTTTCCTAACCATTATGCCGGTGATGGAAGCCTGGGCACGACGGAGCTCGGCCGGCTGCTGTTGAAAAAGGAGACCGCTGAGCTGGCGGCCATGATCCGCGAGGTCAAGCGGGACACCACGGTGCTCGAGCTGCAAAAACAGTTTAATGCTGTCGTCGAGAAGCCGGTCAAACTGGTGAAGCGATAGACGGCTTTTCTGCCGTTGGCCTTAGAGCGATCCGCCGCTTCGGCAGTTTCGATGCCAGACGTCTTCCGAGGCCTATTCTATCTTCCCTTGTTCAGCCTCAGAATACGGCCTGGGACGCAAAACCCAGGGAATAATGCTCCTCTTTTCTGTGGAGGTCTTCCTGAGCTAATCGCCCGGAAGGATAGAGGTCATGATTTTTGACCCAAGAATTCCAAGGAAAAAACTGCAGCCAAAGGCGGCGGCAGCCAGCCCGATGGAAATGAGAATAAGTCCTTGGCCAGACAGTCCCTCAATCCAGATAAGAAGTGCAAGAGCCAGAGAGAAGAGAAAAAAAAGCACGGCCAAGATTATTTTTTTCTTAAGGATCAAAGACCTTCGGACCTTCTTAAACCTGTTCTTTCCATCGAGTAATCCTGTCAGAAAGGAGGAGATGACAACTACCGGCAGAATGAGAGACAGAATTTTCGCGGTGGATAGAAATAGGGTTTCGATGGAACCAGAAAAAACAAGGGGAGTGATTGTCAGAGCCAGGACAGAAACAGCAGAGGCCTGAGGGAAGTGGATGACCATCGGGTGAAGGTTCAGTTTCAGGATTTTCCGTCTCCTCGCTGAGAGAGGATCGGCATAGGGTTCAAACGCAGAACGAGGGACGCCGCAGGCTGGACAAACAGCCCCGAGTTTTTCCTCAGTGGTTAAAAAGCCGCAAGCCTTGCATCGAAGCAGCTGACTCATCTCGGACCCTCCTAAGACGCATCAAGGTTCGATCTTTTTAGATTAGAGTATTTCGGATTGTCATACAAATGATTTCTTTGGGCGTCGGGCGGGGGTGGGGGCGTATCCGGCTTGACCAAAAAAAATATATTCTATTATGTTTAGCCCGATTAACCTAAAATTATTGAGAGGCTGATAGCTATAAATAAAGATGGATTCTCTTCCATCTTGTGTGGGTGGAATACACGGAAAGGAGAGGAGCGACCTTGAGGGAATGGCGTTAAAAATCCGAAGGGAGCGACGACATTTCCGTGTATTCCACCATCCTATCTACCAACACTAAATGGAAGAGAACCTAAAGATGAAATAAGGAAGAGAAAATAAAATGGATGATCAACCCAGAGGTCTTTCTTCCGTTGAAGCCAAAAAAAGGCTGGACAAATTCGGACTCAATCAAATGGCCAAGCCCTTCCAGGTGAAGTTTTGGCGTATCGCCGAGGAGGAAATGACCGAGCCTATGATTTTGCTCCTTTTGGCCGTCGTTTTCTTTTATTTCCTCTGGGGCAAATTAGAGGATGCTCTGACGATTCTCGCCATCATCCTGGTTCTGGTTTTTGTTGAAATCTGGAATGAGTTTCGGGCCAAGAAAGCGATCTCTTCCCTTTCCAGGATGGCGGCGCCCAAAACCAAGGTCTGGCGAGACGGGCAAATAAGGGAAATCAAATCTGAAGAGGTAGTTCCCGGCGACGTTTTAATCCTGACGCCAGGCACTCGCATTGCCGCTGACGGCAAAGTCTCGGCCTCTTTTAGCATACAAGCCGAAGAATCGGCCTTGACCGGGGAGTCGTTTCCCGTAGAGAAGAAGATTGGAGATGAGGTCTACGCCGGAACTCTGGTAGTGTTTGGAGAGGGAAAAGCAGAGGTCCTGGCCACAGGCGACCAGACGAAAATCGGCCAGGTTTCAGGACTTGCTCAAGCGATCAAAGAGCCCAAAACGGCTCTGCAGCTCTCGATGAAATCTCTGGCTAAAAGTCTTGCGGGGGTGGCTCTTTTTTTTAGCCTGGCCATTCCCTTTTTGGGGTTTTTGCGGGGCCAGGATTTTCGACAGATGGTGCTGACAGGACTTTCCCTGGCTTTTGCGACCATACCCGAAGAGCTGCCCATAGTCGTCACCATGGTCTTGGGATTGGGCGCTTATCGGCTCTCGCAGAGGAAAGTCTTGATCAAGAGAATTAAAGCGGCTGAAAATCTGGGAAACGCCACCGTCATTCTGACCGACAAAACCGGCACGATCACCGAAAATAAAATGCAGGTTGTTTCGGTATTTCCCAAGAACCGGGAGCCGGACGTCTTGAAGGCAGCGCTTCTTGTCTTAACCGAGATATCTCTCTTTCCCAGTGATCGAGCCATTCTGGCCAGAGCTGAGGAGTTGAAGATAGAAGGAGCCACGAACGGCGTCTTGCGAGAGCGGTCATTCGGCGATGGCCGAAAAACAAAGTCGGTTCTGCGTGAGACAGCCGGAGGGTTGAACCTGGCGGTCATCGGAGCGCCGGAAGAGGTTCTGAGCCTTAGCCGAGGCCGCTCCGCCGAAGTGGCCGACGAACTCGAGCGAGAATCTTCAAGGGGAAGGAGAGTTATCGCGGTCGCTCAAAGACATGTCTCCTGGGAGAATAAAGACCTGCCGTTTTCAGAACTGGAGAAAAACCTTGATTTTGTCGGTTTGATTTCTTTCGAGGACCCGCCCAGGGAGGGCGTTAAAGAGACGATTGAAACCGCCAGAAAAGCCGGGATCAGGACTATCATGGTCACAGGCGACCATCCGAAAACGGCCGGGTTTATCGCTCGAAACGTGGGCATCGAAGCGGATAAGGTGCTAACAGGCGAAGACGTGGACGGAATGTCGGATGAGCAGCTAAGAAAAGCCGTCAAAGAAGCTTCTGTTTTTGCCCGGACAACCCCGGAACAAAAATACCGCTTGGTCACGGCCGGGCAAGAAAACAGAGAAGTAGTGGCCGTCACGGGCGACGGCGTGAATGACACCTTGGCTCTTAAGGGCGCCGATATCGGCATCGCCATGGGCGTTAGGGGCACGGATGCGGCCAAAGAAGCAGCTGACATAGTGTTGGCGGATGATAATTTCGTGACGATTGGTCAAGGCGTGTTTGAAGGGAGGAAACTTTTCGATAACCTGAGCAAGGGCATCAAGTACTATCTCTCAGTCAAAACAGCCTTAATTCTCGTTTTCCTTTTGCCGGTCATCCTGGGAATACCCCTTCCTTTTGCCCCCATCCAGATTATCGTTTTGGAGTTATTCATGGACCTGGCCGCGTCCGTCGGGTTTGTGGTTGAGCCGGCAGAGAAGACGATTTACACGCGGCCGCCGAGAAATCCGCGGCAGAGATTTCTTAATCCTAAGATGGTCAAAGGAATTGCGCTCTCCGGGTTGAGCCTTTTCGCCGCCGTAACCCTGTCTTATTTCTACGCCCTCGGGCAACACCTGCCTTTAGTCCAGGCCCAAACATTCGCTTTCACGGCCTGGATCATCGGTCATATCTTTCTCGCTTTTGTCTCCCGCTCAGACAAGGAGCCGCTTTTTGAGCTGGGATTTTTCACCAACAAAGCCATGGCTCTCTGGGCAGCGGCGTCTTTTGCCTTTCTTTTAATCATTATTGCGGTACCAGCAGCAGGAACCCGTTTTAAGATAGCTTCTCTCGCCGTCGGTCAAATAGGCTTGATTTTGATAATCTGCGCCTTGACCATCTTCTGGCAGGAAGCGAGAAAGGTTTGGCTTTACAGGGTTTAGTGGCGCTTTGGCGGGCTGAAAAGAATGTCCACGCCAATTGAGGCTGCGGCGAAGAAACCTGAGATATTGTCAGGTTATTTTTTCCCGCCCAACGGGTAAGCATAACCAACGGTCACCACGACCGCTCCTGTATGGTTCTTGCCGTTTAGCTCAACATCCCTTTGGATGTTGGCCAACCCCAGGGAGAAGTGAACGGTGAAAAGGATATCGCCAGGGCCGGCAGCTAACGCCAGGCCGGCTTCGCCGGCGATCCCGGCGTTCGTGGAATTAACGTCTTGCTTAACGTCGGTGGTGGCGTCGAAAGAAATCGGCGGCAGCGGCTGATTATCCGGGGGAATCACGAGCGGCGTGCCCGAAAGGTCGAGGTACAAGGAACTCGAACCGCTGGTAACGACTTTTGCCCGGACAAGGAAACCGACATACGGGCCGGCGTTGACGAAAAAGCGCGGCTTGTTCCCCCACGAAAACTCGGCCAGCAGGGGCATTTCTATATAATCCAGAATGGTCTCATTGTGGAAATCGGCGTAAAGCGTCAGGCCCGGCGGAAGCGGCAGTTCAGGAGGAAGATCCATGGTGATGGGCTGCATGCCGTTCCGCTTTCCGCCCTGAGAAGCGTAGTTGACCTCCGCCCGCAGCGAAAAATGAGTCGTCAGGGTAAAATCGGCAAAAAGGCCGATATAGGGGCCGAACCTCGACGTGAACCCTTGGCTCTGCACATTATTGCCGCCACGAATATTCGGGATGCTGAGGCCGCCTTGCACCCCGACGTGAGTTTGACCGGCTAAACCAGCCCCTCCGACCCCCAGCAGCAGGACAAAAAGAGAGGCCAGATTTCGTACCGGCCGGCTCAAGGAACCTAGAGTCCGCGGGCGGCGCTTGCGCCTAATCCTCTTTCCTTCGGTTGGTCGGTGCATATTTCACCTCTCTCCTCAAGTCACTAAAATTGTCTAAGCTGACCTCCGTTAAAACTATATCTCTGATGGAAAGATGATGTCAAGCAGGCACGATGTCTTGCGGCTTCTCGAGCACGGCGTTAACCTGCCCTGGAAAAATATGAGGGTACGCCGTACGAGAAGGTCATCGACCTCTACGGCGTTACGACCGAGTTCATCCGCTGTCCCGACTCGGCCTCCAACCTGGTGGCCAAGATCACTCGCACTAAAGCGTGATGGAACAGGGGTTCTCGTCGAAAATTCCTGGTCTTTAATCGAGATAGTATTTTTGGATCAGGGGGTTGAGGCGGGTCAAGAGCTCATAGTAAGAAACATCGGCTTTCCGGGCCATCTCATAAGCCGTGACCTCGTCCCTGCCGTCCCGGCCGATGAGGGTCACAACATCGCCTACCGACACCCTCGGGATATCCGTGAGGTCAACGACGATCATATCCATAGTGACCAGGCCCAGCACTTTGGCTCTGCGGCCATGAATTAAAACCTCTCCTGCACTGGACAGGCTTTTGGGAAATCCATGCCAGTAGCCTATCGGACACACGCCGACTTTTGAATCACGCCTGAGCATCTCGGTCAATTCATAGCTGACGCCGCTTCCTTTGGGCAAGCGTTTGATTTCAGAAACGATGGTCCGCCAGGACAGCGCCGGTTTGAGGCAATACGTTTTCTCCAAGGCGGCTTTCATTTCAAGGGAAGGCCAGAGTCCCATCAGCCCGATCCCGATTCTCACCATATCAAAGAAAGCTTCCGGGTGATTAAATATTCCTGCCGTGGCACACACATGCCTGAGCGGAGCGAAACCGGCCTTCTGAAAAGCGACGAGGACCGTTTGAAACTTTTCAATCTGACCCAGTGTGTAAGCGCGGTCCTGAGGATCCTTAGCCTTGGCGAAATGGGTGTAGACTCCTTCGGCCTGAAGATGGTCTTGGCTGTTCTTAAGGATCCTGATGACTCGCGGAACCTCGTCGGGGAAAAAACCCTGCCGGTGCAAACCTGTGTCGATCTTTAGATGGATTTTGATCTTGCCGCGATTCCGGAGATTTTGAAGCGCCCGCAGGCACTCGAAGGATGAAACCGTCAGGCTGATGTCATGTTTTGCCGCCTCTCTGAAACGCGCCGGCAGCGTGTAGCCCAAAACCAGGATGGGCTTTTTGATGCCGATCTCCCTCAGCGTGACAGCTTCGACGATTGAATCAACGCCCAGCCAATCAACTCCTAACCGTTCCATGACCGGAGCGTTGTCATAAAGGCCGTGACCATAGGCATTTGATTTGGCGACGGCCATCAGTCGGCAGCCCGGCGGAAGCAGACTCCGGAAAAGACGGCAGTTGTGTTCAAGGGCCTTCTTATCGACTTCAATCCACGTCCGCAGCGTGTTTTTTTCAATCTTTATGGCAGCTCTCTTTCTCATCATCTGACTCAGCAGCGATTCCAGGCAGGGCCGATGTTCAGCCCCGGCAACGAGCCTGATTTATAACGAACGCTTCTTATTCTCCGCCTATCTGGAGCAGCGCGATTCGGAATGTTGGCGCAGTCATAGGCTTGTTCAGGTCGAGGTCGTTTCCGACCAGATCAATGCCGTTGAGCATCTCCGCCGCCGTGCCCGCGATCGTCAGCCCCTTGGCCGGAAAAGCGATCTTCCCTTCCTCAATCCAGAAGCCGGACGCGCCGCCGCTGAAATGGCCGTTGACCGGGTTGATGCCGTAGCCCGTCACTTCCTTGACCAGCAGCCCAGTTTTCGTTGCTTTTATGATATCGTCGGGCTTGGCTTCGCCGGCCGCCATGTAGAAGTTGTGCGGTCCGATCCCCGGCAGGCTGGCAAACCCTCGGCGTGATGCATTTCCTGTGCTTTGAACAACGGCCCTCCTGGCCACGATGGTGTTGTACATGAAACCCTTGAGGACGCCCTTATCAATGATAATCCTCTTCTGAGTCGGGACTCCCTCGCCGTCAAACGGCTCGCTGGACAGGCCCTTTTCTCTCGTTCCGTCATCAATCAGGGTGAGGAGCTCGGAGCCGATCTTCTGGTTGAGGTTGTTGCCGAGAAAGCTTGCTCCTTGGAGGACGCGTTCGCCGTTGATGGCGCCCAAAATTCCGCCGAACAGCGCATAGGCGACATTCGGGTCAAAGATGACTGCGGCTTTCTGAGTCTTGACGGGCTTGGGGTCGAGCATTTCGTAGGCTTTGCGGGCGGCTTTGTCCGCCACCTCATCGGCCGGCTTAAGGTCTTGGTAGAAGCGGCGGCTGCAGTACTCTCCCCCTGAAGATTTCTGCTCTCCCCTTTCCGCGACCACGTCCACCCCAAAAGAGCATCCGGAAGCCTTATAGCTCTTGAGCAGGCCGTTGGAATTGGCTATGAAGATCTCTTGTTCGGTTTCCCCGTAGCCAGCGCCGGCGCTTTTGGTAATCCGCGGGTCTTTCAAGGCCAAAGTTTCGACTTTTTTTGCCAGCTCGATTTTCTGTTCCATCGGTATGTGAGCGATCTGCGGGTCGAAGAGTCCTCTGACGTCCGTAATCTCCTTGTTGTCGGTGAGCACATTGTTGGGGTCGGGCGTCGTGATCTTGGCGAAACTGATGGCCCGGCTGACGGCATCGTCAAGGGATTTTTCCTCAAAGTCATTGGAGCTGGCGAAGGCCATCTTTCCCTTGACAAAAACGCGGAGGCCGGCACCGTAGTCGGCCGCTTCCTGGACGGTCTCGATTTGCCCGTTCCGCACCTCGATGCTCAAGTTCCGGCTGGTTTCGATATAGACTTCGGCGGCGTCTGCGCCTTTCTTCAAACATTTTTTCACCAACTGGTTAGCCAATTCTTTGTATTCCATGGTCATCTCCTTCGAGATCTCTCCTATGCCCTGGCCCGGGTGCCGCCAACGTTAATTCCGCGGATGCGGACCGTGGGCTGGCCGGCCGTGACTTCAGCCGACTGTCCCTTGCCGCAGATGCCCGGGCCAAAGTCTAAATCATTACCCACGGCGTCGATGCCCATGATGACGTCCAGGCAGTTTCCGATGAGGGTGGCTCCCTTAACTGGAGTGGTCTTTTTGCCGTCTTCAATAAGATAGGCCTCGCGGCAGGTGAAATTAAAGACGCCCGTGGTCGGGTTGACGCTCCCGCCGCTCAGGCTCTGGACATAGAGGCCGCTCTTGGTCGAGGCCAGGATGTCGGCTGGATTATTCTTTCCATCAGCGATGAACGTATTCGTCATGCGCGGGATCGGCATATAGCGGAAACTCTCCCGGCGTCCATTTCCAGTGCGCTCCATCTTGAGCTCCTTGGCCGAGAGGATATCGGTCATGAACTTGACCAGCACGCCGTCCTTGATCAGGACATTGTGCTTCATCTGGGTGCCCTCGTCGTCAAAATTGGTTGTCCCCCGGAAGCAGGGGAGAGTCCCGTCGTCCACCATGGTGAAGAGATCGCTGGCCACCTTTTTCCCCATCTTTCCGACAAAGACCCCGGTCTGCTTGACGATTGTGTCGGCTTCAAGCGGATGGCCCACGGCTTCGTGAACGAGCACCCCGCCCCAGCCGTTCTGGATGACCACGTCCATCTTGCCGGCCGGAGCGTCCTTGGCTTCGAGCATGACGATGGACTCCCGGGCGCAGGTCCTGGCCACATCCTCCGGCTTGACATCGTCGAAAGCCTCGATTCCCGAATGGCGGCTGAACCTCTCGCGTCCCATGTGCTGCGTATTGTTGCCCACGCCGAGTGTCTGGACGATGAAGAAAATAAGGGGCAGTTCGTCGCTGAGATAGAGGCCTTCGCTGGTGGCGATAGTGCGGCCGCGTATCTCGTCGTAGTAGTCGATGGAAGCCATCTTGATCCGCGGGTCGTAGCTGAGGGCGGCATCGTTGGCGCGCTGGATAATCTCCAGGCGGTTTTCATCGGCCACTTGCCCGAGCGGGACTTTGACGGTGATAAAAGTGGGTCGGTCTTCCTCCTTGATATCTACGGGCCTAATGATCTTGCTGCCGCGGGCGACAAAGGAGGCGACCTCAGCGGCGCGCAGCATTTTTTCCAGCGCGATTTCATCCGTGTAGGCGTAGCCGGTCTTGTCGCCGGAGATGACCCGGACGCCGGCCCCCTGGCTGATTCCGAAGACGGCGTTCTTGAATTTCGACTCCTCCATCAGGATGCTTCGGGAAATGCGGTGTTCGATATAAATGTCGGCAAAATCGCCGCCCTTGCTGAGGGCGTACCGGATGACCTTGTTGAGCTCGTCCATCGTGAACTGCGGTCCCTGGATGGATTGGCCGGCCAGCAACTCCCTGAGGAGCGCCGGTGTCGCGGCCAAGGCCAGGCCGCCCTTGATGCTCATCTCGAGAAATTTGCGGCGAGGGATGTCCTCGACAAAATAGCGTTTAAGACTCATGGCGAACCCCTTTGATAAGAATTGTTTAATCCAAACATGAAAACGGAATTATAGCTCAACCTCCGGCCAAATATCAAAAGCAGCCTGCCGTTGGTAAGCATCTCCGTTTATGTGATTCCATTCGGCGCAGGATTCCGCCCTCGGCCCCCGCACCCTGGGGAACCAGTCCCGTCGGTTCCCCCCGTCGGAGAATCCGACCGGTCCCCTCTCCGCTACGGGGGCTTCAGGGCGGCATCCTGCGCCTATCATAAAGATCACATACTTGGAAATGCTTCCCGTTGTGGTCGTCCGGAGGGTGTGCTAAAATAAATAACCAGTCGGAGTCCTACGGATGCCAGCTCGCGCTCAATCAGCCTTAGAGATTGCCTTAAAAGAGAAAAAATCTGCGGCGGGACATTCCGTCATCGCCGCCCTTTTCCTCACGGCCATGAAATTGGTGGTCGGGCTGACCACCGGCAGCCTGGGCATATTGGCCGAGGCGGCTCATTCCGGACTTGACCTTGTGGCCGCCTTCGTGACTTATCTGGCGGTGCGTATCTCCGATAAGCCCGCTGATTATGACCACCCTTACGGCCACGGCAAGATTGAGAATTTTTCGGCCCTGATTGAGACCGTCCTGCTTTTTATCACCTGCGCCTGGATCATCTACGAAGCCGTCGAGCGCATCTTCTTTCGTCCTTCTCATATCAACCTGAGCCTTTGGGCTTTCCTGGTTATGGCCGTCTCGATCGCTGTCGACGTCAGCCGGTCCCGCATGCTCAGGCAGGCCGCTCAAAAACATCAGAGCCAGGCGCTGGAGGCGGATGCCCTTCATTTTTCGACGGATATCTGGAGCTCCAGCGTGGTTATCGGCGGGCTTATCTTGGTCTGGCTGGGACAGAATGTTTTTCCCGGGCAGGCTCACATTCTCCAGAAGGCAGATGCAGTGGCGGCCCTCGGCGTGGCTTTTATCGTGATTTTCGTGAGCTACAAGCTGGGGAAGAGAACGGTCGACGTCCTCCTGGACCGGGCGCCTGCCGGTCTGCCGCAAAAAATTGTCGAGGCCGCCCGGCAGGTTGAAGGAGTCATAAACGTCGGCCAAGTCCGGATGCGGCGGTCAGGGCCCAGCTTTTTCGTGGATATGACCGTGGAAGTCGACCGCAACCTTTCTTTTGAACGGACCCACCGCATCGCCGAAGACGTTGAAGCCTGCGTTCAGGGCGCCGTCCCAGGGGCCGATGTCGTCATTCACACCGACCCGCGGGAAGTGGAGCGGGAGGCCATGGCCAAGCGCATCCGGGCGGTCGCTTATAGAAATCAGATGTGCGTGCATAACATCAGCATGCGTGAAGACAAGGGCCAGGTCTATGTGGACCTTCATCTCGAAGTGGATGATCACCTGTCCCTTCAACAGGCCCACGAGATGGCCAGCCACATCGAGACAGACCTGCGGGAGGATATGCCCGAGATCAAGGAGGTGAACACCCATCTGGAGTCACGCGGCACCGGCATCGGGAGTGGCCTGGACGTCACGGCCAAAGAACCTGCTCTCGTCGAAAAGATTCAGAAAATCAGCAATGAGGTCGCGGGAACATCCCGCTGCCACGATATCATAGTGCGCCGACAAGGGAACAAGTTTTCAGTATCCCTCCACTGTAATTTTGAAAAAGAACTTTCGATCATCCAGGTCCATAATCTGTCCAGCCTGATTGAAGAATCTTTGAAAAAGAAAATACCCAGCCTTGACCGCGTCCTGGTTCACGCTGAACCGGAAGGAAAATAGAATCCCTTTTCCTGTTATCTCTTAGAGCCTGAGGTCAGGCCATTTATCCAGGGGATCGGTTGAGCGCACAATATGCATGCCCAGTCGGGCAAACCGCCGGAAGGCTTCATCGGCCTGGTCGGTATAGTCAAGGACTCCCGGCCTGACGACAGGAGAAGTGCAGTCCTCTAAGAGATAAACCTTTTCGGCCAAGCGTACGTCTATGGCCCGGAGGCTTTCCCAAAGATCCTCGATCGTCCAGGCAACACAGTGGCTTTTGGCCTGTCCGGCTATAATGATGGCATCAAATTCTAAGAGCTGCCGGATAAACTTTGTGTTCTTCTCGGCAATCCGCACTCCCTCCGGTCCCTCCAGGACCTCCGGGCCGAGGGCGGAATAGTGTTCAGTCAGCGGGTTATAACCCTTGATTTGGAAATTGGGCTGACAGTTCCGGCCGATGCTATGGAAAAAAGTGGCCTCTTCAAACAACGGGACCAGGGCGTGGCCGATACCGCCAAGCATGCCGTGATAAGGCCATATGGTCAGGTCATATTTACCGCCCTCTTTGAGCTTTTTGGCATAGTGCAGGAGATGCCGCTCGAGGAAAGCTTTATCGAACTCGGCGCTGGGGCAAAGAAAAGGGTTGACCTTCCACCGGCCTTCTCGAATGTCCTGTTCAGGAATAAGCGTATAAGGCGCCGGCTGTTCTCCTTTGTCATCAACCAGGAATATGGAGTGAAAAATCTGCACGGCCTGGTGGGTGTCCATGGTGGGGGCAATCTGGGTAATCACATCGAGGTTTCGGTAGATGAATTCACAGAGCCTGCGGTTATCATCAACGGCACCGGTCCCGGACCGCCCGCCGACAAATAACTCGAATTCCGGGAGACAAAATGTATTCTGAACGTCTACCGCCACCAGACAGACCCTGTATTTATCTTCCGCCGCAGGAGTGATATGGCATTCTTTCGCCCAACGAGCAGCTTCAGCGGCCCGGTCCTGGTAGTCCACCTTCCAAACCTCGCCCACCTTGGCTGGGTCGAAATGGGGCGGAACCGGAAGTTCTCGATGGGCCATATTTACTTTTATAATCCATCCTTAAAAAATGTCAACCTCGAAAACAAAGGGGTAAGCATCTCCGTTTATGTTGTTCCATTCGGCGCAGGATGCCGCCCTCGGCCCCCGCACCCCGGGGAACCAGTCCCGTCGGTTCCCCCCGTCGGAGAATCCGACGGGTCCCCTCTCCGCTACGGAGGCTTCAGGGCGGCATCCTGCGCCTATCATAAAGATCACATACTTGGAAATGCTTCCAACAAAGGAATATTCCTTAACGGGGTCATCAGGCCGGGAAATCGAACCTGCCCGGGGGAAACTCTAAAAATGTTGTATTTTCAGGGGGGGATAGGATAAGATGGGTCGACACAATCACGCGGTTTATAAACGTGAGAAAGCATTATTCAGGAGAGAAGACGCCATGGCAGAGCTGAGGGCCGAAAACGGGCTGGAGCGGAAACTTGGGCTTTTCCCCCTGACTAACATCGTCGTCGCCAACATGATCGGCGCCGGGATTTTCACCACCTCCGGGCTGTTGATGACAGACCTGAAAAAACCCCTGCTCATGCTCTCGCTGTGGGTTGTCGGCGGGGCTATCGCCCTCTGCGGCGCCCTCAGCTACGGCGAGCTGGGAGCAGCCATTCCTCGGGCCGGCGGGGAGTACATCTTTCTTTCGAAATTATTTCATCCCCTGTTTGGGTTTTTGAGCGGCTGGGTATCTTTCTTTGCCGGATTTTCAGCCCCGATCGCCGCTTCCGCGATCGGGTTTTCGGAATACCTGACCAGGGCCTTTCCCGGGCTTCTCCAACTGGGTCTTTTTGACAGTTCCATTGAAGCCACTGCACTAAAAAAATTCTACTCCATCCTGGTTATTCTTGTCTTTACCCTCATCCATGCCCGGGGCATAAAGGTCGGTGCCAGGGTCCAGAATTTCTTGACCGTGCTCAAAGTCACTCTCATTGTCGGCCTCGTTGTCGCGGGTTTTTCCCTGGGGCGAGGAAGCTTTGAGCATCTCGCCGCGGGCGGCGATTTTCGGTTTGATTTTGGGGGCTGGAAGACCATCGGGCTTTCGCTGATGTGGATCATGTTCGCCTACAGCGGCTGGAACGCCTCAGGCTATATTGGTTCAGAGATAAAAAACCCTCGACGAAACCTGCCCCGGTCGTTGCTTCTGGGCACCGGCATTGTCCTGCTTCTTTACCTCAGCCTGAACTTTTTCTATATCTATGCCGTCCCTCCCGACAAAATGGCCGGGGTCATTTCGATCGGCGGGTTGGCCGTGGGGAATCTTTTCGGAAAATCCTTTGAGAGCGCCTTATCCGTCCTCATCGCCTTGGCCCTGTTTTCTTCGCTCAGCGCCTTCATCATCCTCGGTCCGCGCGTTTATTACGCCATGGCCCGGGACAGGTATTTTTTTCCGTTTGCTTCCTCGGTTGACCCCAAATTCAAAGTTCCCTCTCAGTCCATTCTTCTTCAGGGTCTGATGGCCGGGGCGTTGGTCCTATTCGGGACATTCGACCAGATCCTGACCTATATGGGGTTTTCTCTGGGGATTTTTCCGATCCTGGCCGTGCTCGGGGTTTTTAAATTGAGGAAGTCGAAGACGAGCACCTATAAGCTGCCCGGTTTTCCCGTTATTCCCTTGATTTATGTGCTTGCCGGGATTTCAATTCTTATCCTGGGGTTTTTCGAGCGCCCTGTCGAGTCTTCGATTGCTATCGGCATGGTCCTGATCGGCATTCCGGTGTTCTTTTGGTTCAAGAGAACCTACAGAAGGGACGGTTAGGATTCAGCTCGGGACAATGTACCGGGAGAGCCGGGCCGGCCGGGGTTCATAATTTCAGAGTCAGCCTGTACCGGTAACCCAGGTCCTTCTTCATGAATTTAAAGGATTTGATGACGTTAAGCTCGGTAAGATTCCATTTGGCAATGCAGGCGTAGACCTCCTTGTGCCCTTGCTTCCGGGCATAATTGATAACTTTTAGGTGCAGTTTTTTTGAGATCCCCTTATTCCGGTATGGCTTCGAGACAAAGGTGATCTGGAGATAAAACTCGGGAGGCCTGGAACCGGGCGGAAGAGGGAGGATGTCGTACATGTTATCTATTTCCGGGGTGCCGAGGGAGGGGTAGCCTATGAGATATCCGACAATCTTTCCGCCGACGACAGCCACAAAGGTCTTATACTTGGTGGCAGGGTTGAGATAACGCTTCCGGTAGTCTTCGATCCCTGATTTTATTTCGACCGGCTTGAATTTCTCCGCCAGCTCGGACTCCAATTCTCTGACCAGCGCGAGAACCTGGTCCAAATCTTGCGGTTCATATTCCCTGACAATTATTTTCAATTTGTTTTTGTTGGCCATCGGTCCCTCACAATTGAAGCTATTTGCGTGTCAGGTAAATTTACTCATGCCTATCATACCGAACCCGCCGAATTTATCAATAATCAACGGAACGCCTGACTACGAGGCAGCGATTTCGAGTATTTGACTCGGGATTTCGCCTATGGTATAGAGCAAATTTGGCTGTCATTCGTTCGACAGAAAAGGAAAGAGTGACGTCCTCCGCAAGAAGTTCAGCCTTTAGCATCCCCGCCAGGGGAGGCCGCCCCATGAACAAGCTCTTTTCTTCTTCAGTCTTTACCCTTGTCAGCGTTTTGACCGGAACAATAACCTTTCGAGCTTCATGTCCCGGGCTCAAGAGAAACCGCGGGCCGAGCCGGACCCCTCGTATAACGAAGGAGACCCGGCCAGGAAAAGATGGGAGGTTAAAATGAAAGGATTATTCTTACTCGGGACGGCTTTTCTTTTGGTTTTGGGATTTGGCTCTTTTATTCAAATGTCATCCCAGCAACAGCTCTCTGAAGAGCCCGACCCTTCGTTCGCCGAGGACGCCGTATCGAACCATCGGCATCCGGAAGTCGACACCAATGTTGACCTTTACATCAATCACTGGCGGAACTCGCTGCCCACTGAAGGCCACGGCGGGCTCATCGAGCGCGACATCCTGACTCCGGGAGACCCGCTCCATCCACCTAAAAAAGGCGCAGTTCTCAAATACCTCAAGGCCTATAAAAGAGCAGCCCTCGAGCCCCGGTCGAATACTCAGCCCTTCAAAAGCGATAAAGAACAGGCCTTTTTCTATGTGATGAGCGGGACCGGCCGCGTCGAAGCCGCGGGCAAAAAAGCCGGGCTCGAAGAGGGCACGGCCGTCGTTATTCCCGCCGGTCTTGAGTACCGCTTCTTCACCCCGTCCGAAGAGTCGCTGGAAATGATTCTCGTCATCGAGGAGATCGGAGCGGACTTTGTGCCCAATAAAGAAATGTCCGTCGGGAGCTACCATGATTCGCTGCCCAATGTGGGTATGCACTGGGCCCATATCGGCCGCGGGTTCATTTATGATGTGCCTCCGAAATTCGCCAACCCGATGGGGCTTGCCGTCGTCTCCATCGATAATTTTGACATTGCCCAGCCGCATGTCCACGGCCCGGGATGCGAGGAGGTCTGGTGCCAGCTCAAGGGAAAGAGCCTACTCTTTTTCGGCAACCGGCTTCTCTGGCAGGAGCCCGGCGAAGCTTTCCTCATCCCTCCGAATAACAAGGTCCCTCACTGCTCGATCAACCAGACCGACGAGCCCATGCTTTGGCTCTACTTGGGCAATCGCCATGACAAACAGAAAACATAGAAAGGAGAGGAGGGCTTGATCATGACCATCAGGCGACTCAGAAAAAAGGCCGAGGCCACCTTTGTTTATTTTTTGGGCATGGCTGTCCTTTTCATCTCTTTCTCTCTGATGAACTGCTCGAAGAAGCCCGCCTGGGCGGCCAGGAATGAAAAAATCATCCAGGAGCAAAATATCCAAGGCCGGACACGCGCGGATATTCCAAAATCGAAGATCGTATCCAACCTCGAACCGGGTGTCGTCATACCTTTTGATAAGCTCCCCGTGACCGAGATCGCCCCGGGAGCGAAGGCGCGGGTTTATTGGGGAAAAGGCAACCTGGTGAGCTGGATGACCCTTGAGCCCGGCGCCGAGATCGCTCCGGAGACTCTTCTCGCAGAGCGGATCATGGTGGTCATGAAAGGCGCTGTGGATCAGCTCATCAACGGAAGTTTTGTGACCATGACGGCCCGGCCGAGGGAAGTGCCTGACGGCACTCACGGCGGGACGCCCAGGAATGATTTCGTTTTCCTGGAGAAGGGAGCTGAGAATGCTCTTAGGGCGGGAGAGGAGGGGGCTGAAGTGCTTGAGGTTTATTGGCCGCCGCGCCTCGACTATCTCGCTAAGGCGGGGGAAGCGAGGCTCCCGTCCCAAGCGATTTCCGCCGATTTCCCTCTCGCGCCCACGGTCAAGCCGGGAGTGGTCCACGACCTCCATGATGTCCAGTTCACCGAGCTCAACCCCGGCGCCAACTCCAGGCTGATTTCGGGGAGGGGAGCCCAGTTGAGCTTCCTCCGGATGAACCCGGACTCAACCTTTCCCGCCCATATTCATCCTGAGGAGCAGCTGATGATCGTGCTCCGGGGCTCGATCGATGAGCTGATTCTGGACGGCGTGAGCCGGATGCAGAAGGGCGGTGTCCTTCTTCTCCCCGGGGATATAGTCCATGGCGGAAAGGTCGGACCTCTGGGCTGCGACGTGCTCGACGTCTTCTGGCCCCCGCGGCCGGATTATACGGAGAAAATGGAGAAACGCCTGGCGGCATTCCGCGCGATCATTCCTGAGGACGCCGGGATCGAGTTGGTGGTGGACGGAGCCAAGGACGGCCCGGGGCTGACTTTCACCGAAGGGCCGAAATGGCTCAACGGCAAGCTCTACTTCTCCAGCATGTTTTTTGACCAAAATTGGGGCGGCGATCCCAAGAAAAGCGCCCTGGTGGAGATGGGCCCGGACGGCACGTACCGCTATGTTTCTTACGGCCGGATGCAGACGAACGGACTCATGCCCCTCCGGGACGGAAACCTGGCCGTCTGCGATATGTTCGGGCACAGGGTCATTGAAATGACGACGAAAGGAAAGGTCGTTAAGGTGCTGGCGAGTCAATCTGATGGAAAGCCCTTGGACGGACCCAATGACCTTGTTGCCGACGCCAAAGGCGGACTCTACATCACCGACCCGCAGTTCACGCCCGACGCCAAGAAAAACCAGCCGGGCCGATGCGTCTATTATCTTAACCCTGAAGGCAAGCTCATCCGGGTGATCGAGCCGGACGCTTTTGCCATGCCCAACGGCATTCTCCTCAGCCCGGACGGCAAGACCGTCTATATTAACAATACCTACGATGATGAAACATGGTGGAATGTCGACAGCGACAAGGATAACTTTGTCTGGGCCTATGATGTGAACCCGGACGGAACACTTTCCAACGGCCGGAAATTTGCCGAGCTTTTTCTGACCCGGGACGTCCTGGATAGAAAAGGCAAGAGCACGAGCGCGGACGGCATGACCATCGATGAATCCGGGAATATTTACGTGGCTACTTATATCGGCCTGCAGATTTTTAACGCGAACGGCGAGTTCATCGGCATCATCAATTTTCCCGTCTTCCCGGTGAGCTGCGCTTTCGGCGGAGACGACACGAAGACCCTTTATGCCGTCTGCTACAATAGGGTCTATAAAATTCGGACGAATGTCAGAGGGCTGACGTATCCCCCGCAGGCCTCAAGTCCGGATTAACGGAATTGTGGGATACGATACTTAATTTACGTCTAATAAGTATCGTGTCCCGGAATTGGAGGCGAATATGGCCGAGTCCAAAAATTCTTTTACGAGACGCCGGTTTCTCCAAACGGGCCTTGGCGCCGCCGGCGGCCTTGTTTTAGGCCGGAGCCTGTTAGGCCGCGGCCGAAATCTTGTCGCCGGAAAAACAGAACGCCCTCGTTTCTCCCAGCTCTACAAGAAAGTCACCGAGCCGGCGCGGGTCGGCCTGGTCAAGGGAGATGATCGCTACGAAATTGTCAGGCGGTCCCTCAAAATGATCGAAAATGACGTGCTGAGCTCTATCGGGGACAAACAAATCCTCCTCAAGCCCAATGTCGTGCTTGCCGACAATCCATTGGCCGATACTCACGTCGATTCCGTGCGTGCCGTCCTGGATTTTTTGCAGCCGCACTACAAAAAGACCATCATTATCGGAGAGGCCGGCCATCATAAGACGTTTGACGGCTACAAAAGCATGGGCTATTTGGAGCTTGAGAAAAACTACGACGTGAAGCTCGTCGACCTGAATCAAGATTCTTATGAATACCGTTATGTCTTCGGCGCGGAACATCGCCCCCTTCCCGTGAGGATCGCTGCAACATTCCTCGACCCTAATGTCTACATTGTCTCTGTGGCCAGGATGAAAACCCACAATTACGTTTTCGTGACCCTGTCTCTGAAGAACGTTCTCTTGGGCTGCCCCATCAAAGACGACAAGAGCAACGATAAGGCCCTTTTCCATACCGCCCCGCCGGCCCTGAACGACCTCTGCCATTTCAACATGTTTCACCTGGCCCAAGAGGTTTTTCCCGACCTGGCTGTCATCGACGGGTTTGAAGGCATGGAGGGAAACGGACCGGCCTGGGGAACTCCTTTTCCCGCGCATGTCGCTCTGGCCAGCCGTGATGCCCTGGCGGCCGATACCCTGGCCACCAAAATCATGGGGTTCGACCCCAAGCGGGTCCTCTATCTTGCAGCGATGAATGACGCGGGGATGGGACAGGGCGACTTAGACAAGATCAACGTTATCGGCACGCCGCTCGATCAGTGCCTTTTTAAATTCAAGCCGAATGAAAAGATGGCCCAGCTTTACAACCTGGAATGAAAGCAAAACCCGGGCTGAAGTTTTTTCTGGCCCTGTCCTTTATGGCTGCCGCCTCCGCCGCAGTTTTGCTTGCTTTGAGGAATGCGCCGGCAGCGGTCGGCCCCTGTGTCATCGTTTTTTTTGCTTCTCTCGCCATCTCCAGCATGGCACACCCCTCTTTCAAAAGCTACGCTTTCACGCTCTGGGTCTTCGCTTTTGTGGCGGTTTCGATGTTCTATCCCTCCGCCTTCGGGACGTGGTTTCGGGCGGACTTGAAGATTTTGATCGTCCCCCTGATCCAAATCATCACCTTCGGGATGGGCACAACCCTGAGCGCCAAAGATTTCAAGAGGGTCTTCACGATGCCCTGGCCTGTTCTTATAGGCATGTTTCTTCAATATACCATTATGCCCCTCGTCGGCTTTACGATCGCCATGCTCCTGGGGTTCGAGCCGGAAATCGCCGCCGGGGTTATCCTGATCGGTTCCGTTTCGGGCGGAGTGGCCTCCAACCTCATCAACTATCTCGCGGGAGCCAACGTCGCCCTCTCCGTCACCATGACGGCGGTTTCCACCTTGATCTCCCCGGTGATGACGCCTTTCTTGATGAAAACTCTGGCCGGAAAACTTGTCCCGGTCGATTTTCTGGCGATGATGTTTTCCATTATCAACATGATCATTGTCCCCATCCTGGCCGGATTGGTCGCGAACAAAGTCCTTTTCAGCCCCAAGAAATGGGCCCATCAAGCCGGCTCCCTCGCCGTGATTTCCGCCGGGTGCCTTGCTCTGGCGGGAGCTTTATTCTTTTGGGACATGACTTTTCTCGGCAGCCTCGCGGAGATGGAGAACGGGGCGATCCTGGGATTGGCGCTCATCGCTTTTGTTGCTCTGGCCAAATTGACCGTAAGCATCTTGCTCGAAGGTCCCGAAAACTGGATGGACAAGGCTCTTCCGGTCGTTTCAATGTCCGGAATCTGCTTCATTATTGCCATCATCACGGCCCGATCAAGGAACGAGCTGCTGACTTCAGGTTGGCTTCTCATCCTGGCGGCCATGCTTCACAACGCGACGGGCTATTTTCTTGGATACTGGGGCTCCCGGGCCGTTGGGCTCAATGAGATCGACAGCCGCACCGTAGCCGTGGAAGTGGGCATGCAAAACGGCGGGATGGCCAGCGGCATCGCCATGAATGTGCTCAACAGCGCCAAGGCGGCCTTAGCTCCGGCGATCTTCGGCCCCTGGATGAACATTTCCGGCTCGGTCCTGGCTTCCTGGTGGCGCCGCCGGCCGGCTCGAAACCCCGAAACGCCCGCCCAGAGAAAATAAACTAATTTAAACGTAGTAAATAAGGTCACAATCTCTGTACGGCCTGAAGCCGTCCTCAGCCCCCGAACCCCGGGGAACAAGTCCCGTCGGTTCCCCCCTCCGCTACGGGGGCTCGAGGGCGGCATCAGTGCCGCTCAAGATGGAATGTCAGCCGAATTATTGCGTTAATATTAGTGTTTTGGATAAAGAGGACGATAGAACCTCTCGCGGAAGGGCTGTTCGCGCAGCAAGACGGCTTGGAGAAACCGGAAGCTGTCGGCCAGATATCCTTCGTATCCGCTCGAGGATCTGGCGGCCCGGGTCGGGCTTTACCAGGCCGTATTCGGTGGCCATCCCATTCAAACTCCGGTCAATTTTTCTTGGAGGGGAGGAGGGTTTTATTTTTTCCCGGGTTTGGCCGGCCTCTCCTTCCAGCGGGCGCCCACCAGGCGCAGGTCATCGATCCAGAATTCAGATGTTCCCCGGCCGCTGCTGTCCTGGAGAGAGAGGCGTGAGAGGACGTTTCTCGAAGCTTCGAGGTCATGAAGAGGAATAGAGACGATTGTCCAGTTTCCCGGCTTGGCAGCACCTTCTTCGATATAGCGTCGGTCATTAACAGGGACTTTGTGGAGAACCGCACCGCTCCTGTCATAGAAGTAAGCCCAGAGCTGCGGCAGGTCTCCATTGGAAGAGCTGCGGATAGAGAACTCGAGCCAGAAATACGGTTGGGATGCAAACGGCGGATGCCAAAAGGAGAGCGCGCCCCAGGCAGAAAGTTGAGCGCGCAAGGAATATTTCCCGCTGCGCACCTGGTCTGTGGCCGCAACCTCGCGCTCGGCATCCCACGACCAGTCCTCCCAACCTGAGCCCAGTTCATCGGTAAAAATATCCATAAACCGGAAGTCATTGGACTGCGGCTCGGATGGAAAAACGCGGCGCGGCGGCGCTCCAAACCAGGAGCGAAGCAACTCTTCGGCGGGCTTATCGTGGGGTGAGTAGCCGTCGTCGTCAGGACCTCCTTCAAGAGGGTCCGTGCTCCACGACCACCAGAAGATCCCGGCAAACCAGGGTTGATTATAGACACTCTCGAAGGCGGCCTGATAAGCATCGGCCTGCTCTTCGAGGTCCACCTGTCCTCTGATCTGCCAGTCCCAGGGATGCGAGGCCGTTCCGTCGATGCTTCGATAGCCGATCTCGGTAAGGATGACCGGCTTCTGCCAAGTTGTCGCCAAGCCGGCGAGAGCGGAGACATGAGGCTGCCAGGCGGCTTTGAGCTCTGCAACCGTGGGGTCGTTCTTTATCGCCAACGCGTAGTAAGCGTCCACGCCGATGAAATCTACCGCATCCCACCAGGTCAGGCTCGTTTCTTCTCCGCTGTGGTTGGCGGCATAGATAAGCGGCCCTCCGTAGTGGGCGCGGACTCCCGCCACAACCTTCCGCCATTCCGTCGCCCGCGCTGTCGTTCCCTCGAGCTCTGTCCCGGCGCAGAATTGATCCGCGCCGTGGGCGCTGGCCAGGTCAGCGTAATGTTCTATGAAGCTGCGATAGGAAGCGAACCAGTCGGCCCATTCGGCCTCGCTCTTGAAACCTGTGCCGATCTCTCCCCGCCAGTGCGAAGAGTCGTTCCATAGATCAACGTGGGGCTTGAGCATAACCTTCAGCCCCAGCGCGTGGGCTTGCCTGATCACATGAATCAGGTCATCGTCTGTGGGCGTGCCGGGGCTGGCATAGATCCTGGTGGAGCTCAATGTGTCCTGATAGCAGGTGACGATCAGGCTGATCCAGTCGGCGCCCGTCTCGGCTAAATGAACCAGCGCGATATCGGAGCCGGGGTCGGAATAAAGCCCGGGCCACCAGGCCGCGTAAGATATCCCTTTCTGCTTTTCCAGAGTGTTCGAGGGATTGTTGTTCTGCTCTCCGGATAATCCAAGAAAAAAGACGACAAGCAGGGCAATGAGAATCTTGAGCGGGCTTTTCATCTTCTTTATCCAGACTCATCATTTATAACCTTTTCCAAAAGAACGGTCAACAGCCCGCTTATCCAGGTCTAATCTGCCCAAACCCATTTCTTGGCCAAGAACTTGAGCTGGAAGGGCAAAGCGTGTAGAATCGAATTGCTCGGTGCCTTGGATTTGTAATTTTTAGACTGCTCGGGAGGCGAGGACTTTATTGGAGGATGGGGCGTGTGGAAGAGGCGTCTCCCTCGAGGGAGTGGAGGGTGGTGATGTCCGGGGGAAAGAGCTGGGAGGTCTGTCTCTATTCTGACTTCTCCGACTATCAAGTCTGGTGCAAAAACTTTCGCTCGCTCCGTCAGGCCCGCCGTTTCATGAGGAAAGTCCTGCGAAAAAACAACACCTTCTACTGCGCGACAATCTCGAATGAGGAGACTTCGTCCTTCCAGACTTTTTATTGGAGCGGCCGGAACATTTTCTTTTGGGATAAGCCCTGGGTTCTTTCGCGACGACAGGCTTTCAAACTGGAAGTCGATGAAAGCGGGAACATAGAACCGAAACGACAAAAGGGGTAGACGTTTCGGCCGCTCGAAAGATTTACTGGATTTGGGACTCATTTTTACCTAATATATAGGCTCACTCGGAAATTTAGACATGAAAATCCGATACATCAACGGAAGAAGGCTTTATTATGCTTTCTTGGCCGGGGGAAATGCCGTCATCAGCGACGAGGACTATCTGAACAAGATCAACGTTTTTCCTGTTCCTGACGCGGACACAGGCACAAACCTGGCCGCGACAATGCGCTCGATCGCCGAAACGGCTGTCGTAAGCGACTCCCTCAAGACCACTTTCCGTTCGATTGCCGATGCTGCGCTCGCCGGCGCGAGGGGGAATTCCGGGCTCATTTTTGCTCAGTTCATCCACAGCCTGAGCAATGAAATGCAGCACGAACACCGGATCACGGCCAAGACTTTTGCCGAGTCATCCAGGAAGGCGGTCCAAGCCGTCTATAAAGCCATTCTTACCCCTGTCGAAGGGACCATGCTGACTGTTATGCGCGAATGGGCCGAGGCGGTCCACCAGCACGCGGCCAGAACGGCCGATTTCGTTGAGCTCTTGGCCTATTCTCTCCAGGTGGCAAGACGGTCGCTGATGGATACGCCCAAAAAGCTCACGGCCCTGGCCAAGGCGGGCGTTGTCGATGCCGGAGCCAAGGGCTTTGTGGATTTCATCGAGGGCGTCTGGCATTTTACGCGCGCCGGCAGGCTGAGAAATGTTCCCAAAGCAGCAGTCTTGACGCCTGAGTTGGAGAACCGGGTTCATTCTTTCCAGAATGAGATCACCCAGCGGTACTGTGCCGAGGCTCTCCTCCAGGGCAAAAATATGGACCTCGACGAGATCCGCAGCCTCGTTCAGACTTTTGGCGATTCAGCGATCGTGGCCGGCTCAGAGGAGAAGGTGCGCTTCCACCTGCATACGAATTCTCCCGCCGACCTCTTCTTCAGGCTGAACGACTACGGCGCCGTCGTCCAGTTGAAGGTCGACGATATGCGCAAGCAATATGAGGTCAGCCATAACCGGAAATGGAACGTCGCGCTCGTCACGGATTCCTCCTGCGACCTGCCGCAGGAATTCATCGACGAATCCCAGATCCAGGTCATTCCCTTTAGCCTCTCTTTCGGGGAAACGCAATTTCTCGACAAGCTGACCATTACGCCGGAGCAATTTTATACTCTTTTGAAAACGCGCCGAGAGCATCCCAAAAGTGCCCAAGCAGGAATCGCTCTTTGGCAGAATCTTTTCTCCTATCTTTCAACCTTTTACGAGTCCATCCTCGTCTTCAACATTTCCGACAAGTTGAGCGGAGCCTGCTCCTTCAGCCGGCAGGCTGCCGAGAAATTTAAAGATAAAAAGATCAGTGTCATAGACTCCAAACAGATTTCGGCCTCGCTCGGCCTTATCGTCATGCGTGCGGCTGAAGCGCTGAGCCGGGGAATGGCCCACGAAGAGATCGCCCGAAAAGCCGAGGAGTGGATTGCCAAAACGAGCGTTTGGGTGGATATCGCCAGCCTCAAATACCTGGTGCGGGGGGGCAGGGTCAGCCCGATGAAAGGACTGCTGGCCAAGCTGCTGAACCTCAAACCCATCATCACCTTGGACGAAGAGGGGAAGGCCGTGTCCTTTGGCAAATCCTTCAGCCGGAAAGGGAATATGAAGCGAATTCTCAAGATACTTGAGGAGATAAACGCCCAAGAAAAAATCTGGAGGTATGCCATCGTGCATGCTCAAAATCTCCCCAGGGCGCAGGCTTACGCCGAGAAATTAAACGGCCTGCTGGGAATGGCGCCCGCCTACATCATGGATGTGTCGCCGGTCATAGGCGTTCATAACGGCATCGGCGTCGTTGGAATCGCCGTTATGTCCGAATAGCCAAGAGAGGCGATGCTCGAAAAAAAATATGCGGGAGACAAAGAATTTGCCGCCTACGCCAGCCGGACGAATGCCTTTTTTCCGTGGTTTCCGAAGAAACTTCAGCGGGGTTTTTGTGACCTGGATGAGGTCTTTGCTGATCAAATGAGGCTCGAGTAAATTAGCCCTTCTTTTCTGTCGGCATTCTTATAAGCTCGCGCTATTCGAGGTCTGTTGAATCAAGAATATCAAAATTTTTAAAAAATTTCTTGACAATCCAATCAACATGTCGTATTTAAAAGGAAAAGAGCCCAAGATATTGTATATAGACAGATGGCGGGTTTGGGGCATGATCAGAGATTTTCCGAAGAGTGGAAAGGTCTTTTTCTATGAAAAATGAGGGAAGGAGGGCCAGGAGAGGAAGGAGAGGAATCCTCGTTTCGTCCTGCTCCTTTTTTGCACCCGGTTTCCGCCTTGGATGAGGCCCTCCTTCGACTTAAGTCCTCGGCCTCTCATAATAATTCCTTGACGTACCCAATTTATAAATAATCTCAAATTCTGGTCAATCGCCCCTTTGGGTGGATTCGAGGATGAATTTCCACCTCCCTCACTCACCCTTTGAGGTGGCAGCGTTTTGAAAAGCGGTTCGCTTGTGGCTGTGCCGGAGATATGATAAGATGAGGCAAATCTTGAGAGCTGGAAAATTCATGAGAGAGGAGCAACATCGTGAGGACTAAGCAATTCATCGAAGACAGAATCTCCGAAATCAAGAAAAAGGTCGGGAGCGGAACCGCCATCTCGGCCCTATCAGGAGGAGTGGATAGCTCCACTTGCACTGTGCTTGCAGCCCGCGCACTCGGCAAGCAGCTTAAAGTCATTTTTATCGACGACGGTTTGATGCGGGAGAATGAACCCCAAGAGGTCAAAAAAATCTTCGCCAAATTAGGCGTTAAGGTAAACGTCGTCAATTACAGGAAGAAATTTTTCGCGGCACTCAAAGGCAAGACCGACCCGGAAGCGAAACGGAGGGCCTTCCGCAACACCTTCTATAAAGTTTTCGGAAAAGAAGTTCTCAAGAGCGAGGCGAGGTTTTTGATCCAGGGAACAATTGCCGCGGACATCATCGAAACCAAAGGCGGCGTCAAGACCCAGCACAACATCCTCGAGCAGATCGGCATCGACCCGGAGAAGGGCTATGGTTTTAAAGTTATTGAGCCGGTCAAAAAACTGTTCAAGCACGAGGTCCGCGTCGTGGCCAAGGGACTCGGCCTGCCCGAGAAAATTTATAACCGGATGCCTTTTCCCGGGCCGGGACTGATGACAAGGGTGGTCGGCGAGGTGACACCCGGGAGAGTGGCCCTGGTCAGGAAGGCGACCCGGATCGTAGAAGAGGAAGTCGCTTCCATGAAACCCTTCCAGGCCTTTGCTGTTTTGCTCAATGACAAAGGGACCGGCGTTGAGAAAGGGAAGAGGAAATTCGGCGAGATCATCGTCATCCGCTCTGTTGAAAGTAAGGACGCCATGACGGCGAAGCCGACCAACGTTCCGTTTAACATCCTGATGAAAATTTCGAAGAGAATCACAGCCGAGATACCGAGCGTGACCAGAGTCGTCTATGAAATCACGCCCAAACCGCCGGCCACGATCGAGTATATCTAAGGCAGAATCTAAAATCCCGGTCTGATTGACAGCAAAAACGGTTTCTGCTATTTTCTTGGCTTACGGCGCTATCGTCTAGAGGCCCAGGACAGGTGGTTCTCAGCCATCAGACCGGGGTTCGAATCCCCGTAGCGCTGCCATCTGGATTTTTCCGTTTTCCCCTGATTTTCGATGATTTTCCTTTGTTTTCCTTTTAAGCTTCATTAATCCGAATTAGGCGGGTTAAAGCAAGATTTGTTACACCGGCGTGACACGGGGAGAGTTCTATCTGCATCGTCGGAAGGCCTTCTACCACTCCGAGTTCTTGAGTCAGTCACACTGATTGCGGCTGAGGTCGACGCAAAATATTGCTTATAATCGTTTAGATTTCGTTCGCCAACAGGGCTGGTCGTCCAACTGCTTTCTATCTTTGTGAGAGTGTTCTTCAGCAATTCTCCGACATCTTTAGCTTGAAGGGCAGTTGTCTGGATTCACCGCCGCTGATATACTGAATGTGGGCGCGGGTTCATGTTATCCGAGCTAAAAAGGGCGACAAATCAGGGTGGTAACAAAAAGGAAAGCCCTTCTGTGAGATTTATGACGGGGCGCAAGATATCAATTTTTCTTTATATGCCCTCCCTCATAGTAACACTTATTTCCCTTGCTCTCTTTTGTACCAATACAGCCTTTTCCCAAGAAAGTCACAAAGTTACGGTTCAACTGGTCCTGGTTGACATCGTCGCCACTGACCGAAACGGCCAAGTAATCACCGGCCTGACAAAGGACGATTTGGAAATAGCAGAGGACGGGAAGCGGATGGACATATATTCCCTGGATTTTATCTATTTCCGTCCGGCAACACCCGGTCCTTCACAACCGCCAGCCTTCCCCCAACCCGAAGCGCGGGAAAAAAGACTTATCGCCGTCTTCGATTCCATGAATACGATTAAGCGCCTTCTCGATCGCAGCAGGGTCCAGATCATTGATACACTCCTTGACCTCATCCGATCCGGGTACGAAGTGATGGTCTTCGAGCTCACGGAAAAAGGGGAGATGCAGATTATGCAGCCCTTCACTTCAGACGAACAGCTCATTCGCCAGGCTGTCGATAAAGCATCGGGCAGCATTTGGGTGGAACACGCGGAAGACATGCTGGCTGTTCCACGCTACCTTCTCGAAGGTGAGAGAAATCGTGATATGTTCTATCAAACAGTCACCAGCCGGATGTATCAATTTGAAGCGCGCCGCCGTCTTGAGGCAACCCTGACAGGCCTTCTTTCAGCCATGAACGTCATCAAAGACCTGCCGGGACGGAAGCCTATCCTTTTGGTCAGCGGTGGATTTCCCTATTATAACATTGACGAGATTCAGGTTGCTAAGATCAACGATTCCTTCAAGGTGCTGAGAAAAAATAAGTTAACCACCGGAGACGAAATTTTTCGTCAGCTCATCACCTTTGCTAACAGCTACAACATCACTTTTTATTCTCTGTACTCCGATAACTTTCTTCGTTATGTTCTCCCGGACATTGCTTTAGACAATTTCAAGATGACCAACGAGATCGCCGAAATCAAAAAGAATGAGCTTTACGCCCTGGGCGATCTCGCCACCGACACAGGGGGCGTTGCGATGTTGGGAGCCGATAAATTCCAGGACTTCGAGCAAGTGTTCCAGAGCGACCTGTCCTCGTATTACGAGATAAGCTATGTTCCTCCGCGGAAAAAGGCCGACGGGCAATATCACAAAATTACTGTGAAAACCAGGCGTCCTGACATCATCCTCCGGTATCGTCAGGGATATTTCGATTACAATGAGGACCAGAGAGAATCCCTGCTTTTCGCCTCGGCAGCCCTCAATCCTTCTCTCTTCCGAGATATTCCTTTTGCCGCCAAAACGGTCCCCGTTGCGGTTGGTCCAAATCGATTTATTCTCTGGATGACTATTGCCCTTCCCGTTCAAGGTTTCCTCCTGGGAGAGGACGAGACTCGGGAGATGAAAGTTATTAAAGTCGGCCTGAGCCTAATCGACGAGGATAACCAGCTTGCTCATTCCGCCCAGATAAACATGCCCCTCAAGCTGTCCCCGGAGCTGCGGCTCCGATTGGCCAAGGCTCGATATTTTGGGTTCAACACCTGTTCTCAGGAGATGGAATTTAAGAAGGACCGCTACCGGGCCGTGGTCGCTCTCTATGATCAGGACAGCAGGGTGATCAGTACTGTGGAATCTTCCCTCGAGGTTTCCGGTCCATCCAAGGAAGCGGAGGGGAGCATCGTCAATGCCGTTTTCGGCCAGGTAACCGAAACCCAGAACGCCCGGCTAAATGATTTTTCATTTTCCCAGGAGGACGGGACCCTTCAATTTCTGAAGCATAAATTCTACCCTCAGAGCGTTAACGAGTTAGACCAAAAGGAAAGAATTGCGCTGTATCTACAAGTAAGGGGAACTCAGGATGAGGGGAATTTGAACCTGAGCTTTTCTGCTTCCCGGGACGGAGAAGAGCCCGTTGAAGTCAAGGGCCGGGAAATGGCCCGGTCCAGGAACAAGAAAGCAGATGTTTGGAACGTGGTCTTCGAACTCAATCTTAGCATTTTGACTTCTGGGGACTATGTCCTCCAAATATCCCGCCAGGGTAGAACTGAGGAGCAGAAAACTGCTCTCTTAAGGCTTCCCCTCCGGCTTCTCTGATTCTTAGGATGGACTCTGGTTTCTCAGACTGGCACTCCATTATGACTGCCGGACAAATCTCATCTTTCCGAACCCTTGATAGAGATTCGCCCAGATCCTATTATTCTGTTAGAGACGTCAGTGCAAGTTCCTCGATGCCAAAACGGCAATAAATCGTTAGGGTAGCGAAAGGCGAATTCTAATGCCTAAATTTAGTTGCGGGACAAAAAGGAATTTCTTATTTCTTAATTTCAAAGAGCGGCTTTGAGATTCCCCCAATACAAATAGATTAAGATGGCCATAAAAAAATTTTCGCTTTTGGCCCTTTTTCTTATCATGGCCGTGTTCCTCGTATCCTGTGATTATTTGTTCAACCCTTCGGACACCAGCAATGACAAACTCTCGTTTTCGACCTATGAGGGCTATTCGGTCAAAAAAGTTTCCAGTTATAAAGAAGGGACCTATTTCTTTGCATTTCGTGACAAGACGAGCTTCGACCAAGTTTTATACTGGATTGCCGATCGTAATCCTCATCAAGAAATGCCGGAAAGTGAATTCAATACCAATATCATCATTGCCGTGATAAAAATAGGGAATCGTTTTTGGGAAATGAGAGCCGATAGAATCAGCTTGAAAGAGAAAGTTATTACTGTTGATTACACTGCCAAGATTGTGGCCGATAGCATGTCCTGGACGGCCGGGATCCCGCTTGTCATCACTATCCCGATAGTTGATTACGAATCAATTAGATTCAATGAGAACGGTGTGGCTGTCGGTTCAATACCTTAGAAATGCCTTAGACCTCGGTTTGTCATCTCTTCCTTGGCGCTGAAGAAGGGTTCGAGCGCGGGATCCTTTAATACATAATCAGCCATCTTTTGTCTCTGGAAGGACGCCGACCCGGGTATTCCCGAGGTTGAGGATGCCAGGAAGAGGCTGGCTGGGCTGAAGAGCTAGTGTCTTTTGCCTTGCTTTATTAGCTCATTCTTGAGAAAATCAAAAAGGTTTGGGGCTCAAAAGACGCTGATGCGAATTCACTCCTCTAGGAAAAAGGCGTGATGAGTAAGAAATACTCAAAGGTGAAAAAAACAATTTAGGTATTAAAGGAGGTGGCCGTGAAAGAACTCGTCGAGTTGATTGCTAAATCATTAGTAGACAACCCGGACCAGGTGCGGGTTTCCCAATTAGACGGGGAACAGAGCTCAGTCATTGAATTAAAGGTTGCTCAGGAAGACATGGGCAAGGTTATTGGAAAACAGGGAAGAAACGCTCAGGCTATCAGAATTATTCTCGCCGCTGCTGGGATGAAACTGAAAAAGAGATTTAGTCTGGAGATAATCGAAAAAAGGTAATTTGGTCAGCCTCCCTCCAGAGGTCAATAAATACTGAGATTATAGCTTAGCAAAACTCATGAATTGTCCAAATTCTCCTGAACCGAAACAGGGGCGGCGTTTGACGTCCGGTGGATCCCGGCATAGAATGAATGTTCCTCCGGCCACTCCAGTGGTGCGGAAGAAAATGAGATGAAAGCTACCAAGTACTCTTTCCAGAAGATCGCGTTCGTCGGGAATTACGTCCCAAGGCGGTGCGGCATTGCGACGTTCACGACCGACCTGTGCGAGTCGGTTGCCCGGGAGGTGCCGGACATCAACTGCGTGGCGGCGGCGATGAACGACACGCCCGAAGGGTACGCCTACCCGGACCGGGTGCGGTTCGAAATCGCCCAGAACGACGTGGAGCAGTACCGGGAGCTCGCCGACTTCCTGAACATGGGCCAGGTCGACCTTGCCTGCATCCAGCACGAATACGGCATTTTCGGCGGGCTGGCAGGCAGTCACCTCTTAGTGGCTGTGCGCAGGCTGCGGATGCCGATCGTGACCACGCTGCACACCGTGCTCAAGCAGCCGGACGAGGCGCAGAAGCAGGTGCTGATCGAGCTGTGCGGACTTTCGGAACGCGTCGTCGTGATGAGCCAGCGGTCGGCGGCATTCCTGCAGGGAATCTACGGCGTTCCGGCAGAGAGGATCGACATGATTCACCACGGCATACCGGACATGCCGTTCGTGGACCCGAACTACTACAAGGACCTGTTCGGCGTTGAGGGACGGCGGGTGATACTCACCTTCGGTCTCCTATCGCCGAACAAGGGCATCGAGTTCATGATCAACGCGCTGCCCGACGTTGTTCGGCGGTTCCCGGACGCGGTGTATCTGGTGCTCGGAGTAACGCACCCGAATGTGAAGCGTGAGAAGGGGGAGGAGTACCGGCTCAGGCTTCAGCGCCTGGCGCGTAAAATCGGAGCCGCCGACCACGTAGTCTTTCACAACCGGTATGTCGAAATCGACGAGTTGTGCCGGTTTCTTGGAGCAGCCGACCTATATGTCACGCCCTACATTGTCACCGAGCAGTCGGTGTCGGGCACGCTTGCCTACTCGCTAGGTACGGGCAAGGCGATCGTTTCCACGCCATACTGGTACGCTGAGGAACTGCTCGACGATGGCCGGGGCCAACTGGTGCCGTTCCGGGACGCGAGCGCGCTGGCGGGCGCTGCCATCGAGCTGCTGGAGAAGGAGGCCGAGCGTCATGCGATGCGCAAGCGGGCCTATGCCTTCGGGCGCATGATGGTCTGGAAAGAGGTGGCGCGGCAGTACCTCCAGACGTTTGAACGGGCGTCACAGGAACGGCTCATCTCCCATGCCCGACCTAACCTGGTGCGCCGGGCCGACCCACTGGACATCGAGTTGCCGGAGCTAAACCTCACCCACATGCTGACGCTCACCGATGACACCGGCATACTGCAGCACGCGCGACGGACTGTACCAAATCTCTCCGAGGGATATAGCACCGACGACAATGCCCGTGCCCTGATCGCGGTGCTGCGCGCCCAGCAGGTCGAGGAGGACAGCGAAGCGCTACGCCGATTGGCGACCCGCTATCTTGCTTTCATCGACTACTCACTCAACCGGGAGAGCGGCCGGTTCCGCAATTTTCTCGGGTACGACCGGCGCTGGGCAGAGCCGGCGGGGTCTGAGGACGTGCACGGCCGTGCACTCTGGAGCCTGGGCTCGACGGTCGGAGCTTCGAAGGACGACGGGATCGTGGCCCTGGCGATGAACCTGTTTGAGGCCGGGCTGCCCGCAGTTGAGACTTTCTCCAGCCCGAGGGCCTGGGCATTCTCGCTCTTGGGAATCTGTTCGTTCATCAAGCGGTTCCCGGGCGCCAGCGAAGCGCGACGGTTCCGCGACAGCCTTGCCGCCCGGCTGCTGCAGCTGTACAAGGCAAACACCCATGAGGAGTGGCCCTGGTTTGAGCAGTCGCTGGCCTACGAGAATGCCCGGCTGAGCCAGGCCCTGTTGCGCGCCGGTGCAGAGATGGAGAATCAGGAGATGGCTGATGCCGGGTTGAAGTCGCTGGCTTGGCTGGTTCAGGTTCAGACCGTGCCGGAAGGATACTTCGTGCCGATTGCGCATGTGGGCTGGCGCCGGGGCGCAGATCGCGCCCGGTTCGACCAGCAGCCGGTTGAGGCTCAGGGTACGATTGAGGCGTGTTTCCGGGCGTACCGCGTGACCGGCGAGCGGCGCTGGCAGGAATGGATGGCCTGCGCGTTTGAATGGTTCCTGGGCAGGAATGACCTCGGGTTACCGCTGTACGACTATGCCACCGGCGGGTGCCACGACGGGCTGCACCCGGAAGGGGTTAACGCGAACGAAGGCGCGGAATCGACGCTGGCCCTGATTTGCTCACTGCTGACAATGCGCGTCGTCGCAACAATGAGTGAGGATGGAAGCATATGACGGACCGTCGTTCCCCCGCGAATTCGCTCTTCACCCGGAACCCGCACAACCCGCTGCTGACTGCTGCGGACTGGCCCCACACCGTCAACGCGGTATTCAATCCGGGCGCGGTCCGGCTCAAGGACGGCACCACGCTGCTGCTCTGTCGCGTCGAAGACCGGCGCGGGATTTCGAGCCTGTGGGCAGCGCGCTCCAGCAACGGCGTGGACCAGTGGGAGATTGACGCGGAACCGACGCTGGCACCCGAGCCGGACAAGAATCCCGAGGAGGTGTGGGGGGTAGAGGATCCGCGGATCGTCTGGCTCGAGGAAATCGGCAAGTACGCCATCACCTACACCGCGTACTCGCAGACAGGACCGGCGGTTTCGATGGCGCTGACCGAGGACTTCCGCTCCTTTGAGCGGCTGCGGCTGGTACTGCCGCCGGAAGACAAGGACGCGGGGCTCCTGCCCCGGCGCTACCGGGGTTGCTGGCTGATGATTCACCGGCCGGTTACCGGACGCGGCGCCGCCGACATCTGGGTGGCGGAATCGCCCGACCTGCACCATTGGGGCAAGCACCAGCTGCTACTGGCGGCACGGCGCGGTGCGTGGTGGGATGCGAACAAGATCGGTCTTGCCACGCCGCTGCTTGAGACCGAGCGCGGCTGGTTGATGCTCTACCACGGCGTCCGTGCGACCGCGTCCGGCTCCCTGTACCGGCTGGGAGTCGCGCTCCTTGACTTGGCTGACCCGCGCCGGTGCCTGATGCGCAGCGACGAATGGGTCTTCGGTCCGCGCGAGGCGTACGAACGGCAGGGCGACGTGGCTGGTGTTGTGTTTCCGTGCGGCTACACAATCGGCGATGACGGCGATACAATGAACATCTACTACGGCGCGGCCGACACCTGCATCGGTCTTGCGACCGGCCGCATCTCCGAAATCCTCAACTGGCTCGATACCCACGGTGAGGGTGGGTCCGAGCACAGCCCCATAATCTAGGCTGCGGTCCCGGAACGCTTCGGCCCCGGTAACCGCAACTCGAGACCTGGATCTCCCTGAATTCCTTGTTTTTCAGCGCTTATTTCTTCTCCTGGGACGTAGTGTACGTGAACGCTTTGAGCAGCTCGAGGGGCAGGGGGAAGATGATCGTGGAGTTCTTCTCGGCGGCGATCTCCGTCAGCGTCCCCAGGAACCTGAGCTGGAGGGCCTGGGGATTCCTGGAAATGATATCGGCGGCCTGGGTGAGCTTGTCCGCTGCCTGGAACTCGCCTTCGGCGTGGATGACCTTGGCCCGGCGTTCGCGCTCGGCCTCGGCCTGCTTGGCGATGGCCCGGACCATGTTCTCCGGAAGATCGACATGCTTCATCTCGACGAGCTGGACCTTGATGCCCCACGGCCCGGTGTTCTTGTCGATGATCTCCTGGAGCTGGGCGTTGAGCTTCTCCCGCTCCGAAAGGAGGTCGTCGAGATCGACCTGCCCGAGGAGGCTCCTGAGCGTGGTCTGGGCGAGCTGGGAGGTCGCGTAGAGGTAATCCTGGACGTCGATGATGCACTTGAGCGGCTCCACGACCCTGAAGTAGAGGACGGCGTTGACCTTCACCGAGACGTTGTCCCTGGTGATGACGTCCTGCGGGGCGATGTCCTGGGCAACCAGCCGGAGGCTGACCTTGACCATGCGGTCGATGGGGGCGAACACCAGGATGATCCCCGGGCCTTTGGGCTTGGAAAGCACCCGGCCCAGCCGGAAGATCACGCCCCTCTCGTATTCCCTGAGGACCTTGATGGAGCTCAGGATGTAGAGGACCACCAGTCCGATGATGATGATAGGCGCCGTTAAGAAATTTAATAAGTTCATATTTGTCTCCTTGTTCGGATTTTGACTATCCCCTGATCACCTTTATGTTCAGGGTCTTTGCGACCTCGACCACCTTCGCGCGCTTGCCCCGGCGGACGGTCTGGTTGGCCTCGGCCTCCCAGATCTCGCCGTGGACGAAGACCTTGCCAGCGGGAGAGAGATCAGTCTGCTCCGTGCAGGAAAGGCTCTTGCGCACGGTGACTTCATTATAGGGAGTCGGCACGGGCAAGTCAACAAGTTATAACAATTTAAACTTTTTTAGCGGAGTCAGTGAGTTTATTATTAAACAACTCATGACATTATTTAAGCTACAGTTTGAGAGATTGCTCGACCTCTGGAAGGACGCCGACCCGGGTATTCCCGAGGTTGAGGATGCCAGGAAGAGGCTGGCTGGGCTGAAGAGCTAGTGTCTTTTGCATTGCTTTATTAGCTCATTCTTGAGAAAATCAAAAAGGTTGGGGCTCAAAAGACGCTGATGCGAATTCACTCCTCTAGGAAAAAGGCGTGATGAGTAAGAAATACTCAAAGGTGAAAAAAACAATTTAGGTATTAAAGGAGGTGGCCGTGAAAGAACTCGTCGAGTTGATTGCTAAATCATTAGTAGACAACCCGGACCAGGTGCGGGTTTCCCAATTAGACGGGGAACAGAGCTCAGTCATTGAATTAAAGGTTGCTCAGGAAGACATGGGCAAGGTTATTGGAAAACAGGGAAGAAACGCTCAGGCTATCAGAATTATTCTCGCCGCTGCTGGGATGAAACTGAAAAGGAGATTTAGTCTGGAGTTAATCGAAAAAGGGTAATTTGGTCAGCATTTTATCTCGGAAGGAAAGTAAATCAATGACAAAAGAAAAAGAGAGAAGAGACAGAGAAAAGAGAGAAAAAGCGAGAATAAAAAGAGAAAAAAAGGGGAAAGAGAAAAAAAAAGGAAGAATTTCAGGTTAAACCCAGAAAGCCGGTAAAATGGGATATGTACTTGATAGCATGGGGGCTTTAATGGAAGGAAAAAAGAGAGACAATTGAGCCGAGCGTAATCAAAAGCCCATCAAGTTAGAGGACGGCACC
>Ga0315280_10001451_pt1 | contig 40806 bp, 28 predicted proteins | sample YL17G06_40_MG_FD_203697 | JGI IMG/M metagenome (GOLD analysis project Ga0315280, IMG submission 203697) | Sediment microbial communities from Yellowstone Lake, YNP, Wyoming, USA - YL17G06_40 | ecosystem: Environmental > Aquatic > Freshwater > Lake > Sediment | place: USA: Wyoming | collected...
CGAACATAACATCGAACTCGCCCTCCCGGAAAGGCGGGGCGATTTTATTCTTTACCACTCTGGCCCTGACCCTGCTGCCTATGGCGCCGGTAGCGTCCTTAATCGTGGTCAAATGTCTCAAATCAATCCGTACGGAACTATAGAACTTCAGCGCCTTTCCACCGCTGGTGGTTTCCGGGTTGCCGAACATCACGCCGATTTTCATCCGAATCTGATTTATAAATACTAGAGCGGTCTTGCTCTTATTGATGATGCCGGTAAGTTTTCGCATCGCTTTACTCATCAATCTGGCTTGCGCTCCCACCTGAGTGTCACCCATCTGACCTTCAATCTCTGCTTGTGGAGTCAGCGCGGCAACGGAATCAACAACTATGACATCTATCGAATTGGAGGCTATCAGCAGATCGACGATGTCAAGTGCCTGCTCGCCGGTGTCGGGCTGGCTGATCAACAGGCTGCTGACGTCGACGCCTAACCTTTTTGCCCAGCTTGTATCCAGGGCGTGCTCGGCATCTATAAACGCAGCTACGCCCCCTGCTCTCTGGGCGCTGGCGATGATGTGAAGTGCCAGCGTGGTTTTGCCGGATGACTCCGGCCCGAATAGCTCTGTAACTCTGCCGCGCGGAATGCCCGCGCCGCCCAGCGCGATGTCCAGCGACAATGAGCCGGTGCTGATACCCTCGATGCGGGCGTACTTTTGCTCGTCCATCTGCATAATAGCACCCTGGCCATATTGCTTCTCGATTTGTGCTATGACGCGCTGCAGAGCAGCCTGTCTATCGCCCGCTTTCACAGTTGTCTCAAGTTTCTTTGCCATTGTTAGTTTTTCTCCAACAGTTTGTAGTTCCCCAGGACAGTATAGATAGGGCCGGCAGGCGTCAGTTGGCTCTGGTAGACGCAGAGCGAATCGGCAGAGATAGTGCCGAGCTTGAGCTGTTTATAATTCTCAGCCGCTTGCGCGAGTTTGACTCCTGCCCTTGAGTCCTTCACTCGGCATAAAGTCAGGTGGCCGGTGAATTCTCTTTCTTCCGGCGGCCAGCCAGCCAAAGCCAACTGCTGCTCAAGGTCTTTCTGCAGTTGCAGCAGATTTTCGCTACCTTCGCCCGCGCCGACCCACAGGACTCTTGCACTTTTGCCGCCAAAGCAGCCAACCGATTCTATGCTCAACTGGAAACTTTTGTGCCGACCGGCAATGTCCTTTACGATATCGGAGACATCGGCAAGCTGCTCATCCTCAATTTCGCCGAGAAATTTCAGCGTCAGATGTATCGCGTCCGGCTTTACCCAGGTAACACCGCCCTTTTTGATGTCTGCCTTTTTCTGCAGCTCCTGCTGCAGGCTGCCCAACGCCGCCCGTATCGTCTGGTTGATATCTATCGCTATAAAGCACCGCATTTTACAAAGACCTCACGCAGACTAAAAGTGCGTTAGTTTTCGCAACGCCTGGAGTCGGTTATCAATATCAGCCCTATTTATGGCCGTTAATCCATTCAATGAAAAATCGGCGATAGCAAACGATGCCACAACCGTCCCGTATGCGACCGCTTTTTTCAACGTAGCAAAATCGGTCCTGCCGGTCTGAGCCAGGCAGCCCATCAATCCGCCTGCGAAACTGTCGCCCGCACCGGTTGGGTCTTTGACCTGCCCGGCAGGATAAGCCGGCAAAAGAAAAAGCTCCTTATGCCTACTGTACGTCATCGAACCCGATTCGCCTTTTTTGATTATCAGCACGCCGACGCCCATATCAATAATATTCTGTGAAGCCTTTATCAGATTATAATCTTTGCCGAGCAGCCTGGCCTCATCTTCGTTTATGATTAGGCAGTCAATTTTCTTCAGCAGATTCTTCAGATCGCCTCCGTGTCCCTCTATCCAGTGGTTCATGGTGTCGGCGCCCACGAACGTCGGCTGTGTCAGTTGTTCGAGCAGCTCGAGCTGAAGCCTCGGAGTCGTGTTGGCAAGGAACACGAACTTACTATCCTTAAATGCCTGGGGAATCTTCGGCGGATGCTCAGCCAGGACATTTAGCTCAAGGTAGTCGGTTGTCCTATCGTCCATATTTTCGTGGTAGGTCCCGTGCCAGCGGAAGGTCTTGCTGTTTCTTCTAATTTCAAGACCCGCCAGGTCGACGTTCCTGCCGGCAAAGAGTTTTTCAAAATCAAACGGGCAATCGGCCCCTACGGCCCCGACGAATCTAACCGGCCCGAAGAAGCTCGCCGCCATCGCAGAATAGACCGCCGAGCCGCCCAGGCATTCTTCGCTAACGCCATACGGCGTCTTAACCGTGTCAATCCCTATCGAACCTGTTACCAACAGCGACACGCAATACCCTTTAGATCACAGCCTTACCCTGGACAACTTGAATAGCGTTATCAATTCTGGCCTTTGTGTCTTCCTTTCCGAGCGCTTCCACCAAATCAAAAACGGATGCACTGACAGTACTGCCGCAAAGAGCCACCCGGAGCGTTTGCGCTACCTTGCCAAGACTAACTCCATGCTGATCGGCCAAGGCCCTCAAGTTAGTCTCCACTTCGGCTGCGGTTGGTTTCTCCGAGAGTTTTTGGATTTGGTCACGGACGGCTGGGAGTATCCCGTCATCCTTGTTCAGTACCTTCCAGCACGTATCATCATGATACCTGTTCTTCACCTGCTCGGCAGTGAGAAACCTTCCACGCCACTTCAAATCAATATGGGCAAATGTCCTAGCACCTTGCGATCTTTCTATCATCCAGGAGAGTTTATCAGACAGAGCGTCCTTGATGGGTGAATCTACTGCCTGTAGGTAATGGCGAAGGTCCACGATGAGCTTTTCCTTCGGCACCCTGCGGATATGCTCGGTGTTGAAAGCGATAAGCTTCTGGCGGTCAAATAGGCTGTTTGCCTTAGTGACACGCGAAAGATCAAAGCTACTTATCAGTTCTTCCACCGACATAATTTCACGGTCGCCGCCCGGATTCCAGCCCAAAAGAGCAAGAAAATTGACCATCGTCTCAGGCAAATATCCACTGCGAAAGAAATCCACCACATTTATTTCCGGCAGGGTGGCGCCAAGATACTGAGCCATAGAGTCGATGCTCGGCATATCGGGCGTGCTTTCGCCCTCGATAAAACTTTGCACTTCGCTAGTGCTGATGCCACCTGCCTCAGCCAGTTTTTCAAGATCGATGTCGGCTCTTGCCTTAATTGCCTGGCGAAGCGCTTCCGGCCGCTCGCGCTTGGATAGTTTTCCGCCGCCCTGGCTAACCGTAACCGACATGTGGGCATATTTTGGCAGCGGGCCAAATCCAAGAGCTTGCCATAACGCCTGCTGGCCAGGCGTATTCATCAGATGTTCCTGGCCGCGGATCACATGCGTTGCCTTCATCAGGTAGTCGTCGACCACGCAGGCAAAGTTGTACGTGGGGAAGCCGTCACTTTTTCGCACGATGAAGTCGCCTATTTCTCCGGCTGCAAATCTGACCTCGCCGCGTACCAAGTCTTGCACAAAAATGTCTTCCTGCGGTACAGCAAACCGCACCACTACGGATTTGCCCTGAGCCTTTGCTCTTTCGACCTCCCTTTCATCGGGGAATTTGTCCGGCCGGCGATACGTCAAGTTCTTCTTCTGGGCTACCGCTTTTTCCCGCATAGCATCAAGCTCTTCGGGCGTATCGAAGCAATAGTATGCCTTACCTTCCTGCAGCAGTTGATTCACATACTTGTCGTATATGCCTTGCTCTTTGCGCTGAGATTGCAGGTACGGCTCATTTGGGCCGCCGACTTCGGGGCCTTCATCCCAGTCGATGCCCAGCCAGCGCAGGTCGTCTATAAGCTGCTGGGTGGCTGTGGGCGTATTGCGTTTAATGTCCGTATCTTCGATTCGAAGGACAAATTTTCCGCCCCTGTGCCTTGCCCAGAGCCAGTTAAAGATAGCTGTTCTTGCGCCGCCCACATGCAGATAACCCGTCGGGGACGGTGCAAATCGCGTTACGATTTTCCCTGACATACTTTATGACTCCCTGTTGCTCGTGGGATACCGGAAGATGATAGGGTAAGCCATAGGACCCCGGCTGTCAAGAGTTGAAATTGTTTTGGGGATTTTAAGGTAAATGAACCGTTTTAGGAGTTTGCTTCTGTCAATTTTCCTTATTGTTTGGTACTTTAATTAAAGCGAAGCTATTGCAGGGATTTTTTTGAGGAACGAACAGATGTGGCCACGAATTGGGCCTGTCCCGACTTACAGTATTTTGTATATTGCAGGTCTTATAAGCCATTTTATTGTCGGTTATCACATCACAAAAAAACTGGCGCTTCGGCATCGTGTCTGGATCGTAGCAGGCATTTGCTATATGGTGGGTATGACCTTTGGGGCTAAAGTTCTATATGACATTTACAACGGTCAGTTTGATTTGAAAGCGCTATTTGGCATCAATCATTACCTTAAAGGCGGTCTATGGGGTGGCTTGTTGGCATATCTGGTTTTGGCCGTGCCTATGGTTTTAATTCTGTCTAAAAAAAGCTCGGAGGCCCTCGATTTGGTCGGTCTGTCGATACCAATTCCCTGGATATTTGCCAAGTTTGGGTGCTTTTTCAACGGCTGTTGCTATGGAAAGGCGAGCTCCTTGCCTTGGGCGATTGTTTTTCCTGAGGGTGCAAGGGGCGCACCATCGGGCATACCACTTCATCCTACGCAGATTTATGAAATACTGGTTGTAGTGTGCATTTTGGCCGTTTTCAGATTTCTAAAGTACGAGCACTGGCGCGGAACAATGCTTCCTTGGTTTCTGGTTCTGTACGGTCTGGGGCGGGCAGTAACTGAATTTTTCAGAGGTGACGTTGAACATCGTCTCTCCATTAGTGGTTTTACGTTGTCCCAGGTTATCTGCTTTGTTTCAGCCGGTGTTTCTATCATCACACTTTTGCTCGTTCGTCGCTCTGTGAATAATGTACACTGGACTAAGAGATAACTGTAGTGCTCCCCGTTAAGCAAACAAAAAATAGAGAATTTCTCCGGATGTGAAAAAACTTTTTACACATTTTCTATGTTCATTGATGAAAATTTCAGCAAAAAACATAACAAATTCGGCATCTGTCGGTCTTTAGCGAAATCACCTTGATTTTTGCAATTCGTCAGCATATCGTATCTGTATGCAGGAATTAAAAAGATGTACACGCTGTGTCATGCCAGAGACCGTAGCTGGTATTACCTTCAATGATAATGGTGTGTGCAGTTTCTGCCAAAACTGGCAAAAAGAAAAGTATCTTGGCAAAGAGGCTCTGGAACAGATCATAGTCGCCTCCAAGAAACCAGATAATCAATACGATTGCATAGTTCCAGTAAGTGGTGGAAGAGACAGCACCTATGTTTTGTATTTAGCCAAAACGATGCTAAACTTAAAAGTTTTAGCAGTGCATTATGATAATGAATTCAAAACTGATCAGGCGGTGGTTAACATTGAAAGGGCGTGCAAAAAACTAAACGTCGATTTGTTGACAATCCGTTCCAAGAGAAATATTGTCCGTAAAATTGTTAAGAGCAATTTGCGTTCTTCAGTTTTGCGAAAGTTGTTTAGAGTCTGCCATGCTTGTACCTATGGTTTTATGAGCGCTGCGTATAGGGCGGCAGAAGAATATAAAGTGCCCCTGATAATATGGGGGGATTCACAGCAGGAAAGAGCGTCGCCACTGGCGGTAAAGGCCGGCAGATGCTTAAACCTGAGAAAATCAAGACCTTTGACGCTGCTAAATCCAAACTATTATAGAGGTAAATATTATTTGCTTCGGCAAAAACTCGAATTCCCCGTTCGCGGCAATTTCTGTTTAAGAAGGTTTCCTAAACTAAAGAACAGAGATATAAAAGAAGTCCACATATTTGATTATGTCCCGTGGAATCGGAGTGAAATTAAAAGAACTATTATGGAAGAGCTCGGCTGGGAAAAGCCGGCTGGTCTTGTATCAACCTGGAGAACCGACTGTAAACTTACTCCGTTTGTCAATTATTGTTTCTTTAGAATGCATGGTTGTAGCAAAGCTTGTTTTGGATACTGCCTAATGATAAATAGCGGACAAATGAACAGGCAAGAGGCTCTAAAGCAAGAGGAAGAAATGTTAGCTACCATTGCCCAAGACAGCAAACAAATACGAAATTTACTTGAAAATGAAATTAGATTATCCAGAAAAGAAGCGGATAGAATTTTATCATATTGAAGGACCGGAAACAATATTAAATATTTACGCTCGTGATACTTAAGACAGAGCAGAAGAAGTAAAATATGCCTAAAACCAGAGAAGATAATAACAAAAAGGAAAGTCTTGATTTCATCCGGCAGATTGTCGCGGATGATTTGAAGGGCGGCAAATGGGGTGGGCGGGTTGCGACAAGGTTTCCGCCGGAGCCAAACGGCTATCTGCACATCGGGCATGCTAAAAGTATTTGCCTGAACTTCGGCATCGCAAAGGAATTCGGCGGCGCCTGCAACCTGCGATTCGACGACACGAATCCGGAAAAAGAGGAGCAAGAATACGTTAATTCCATCATCGAAGATGTCCGCTGGCTCGGCTGGGATTGGGACGATAGGCTGTACTTCGCATCGGATTACTTCGAGCAGATGTACCAGTATGCAATCCAGCTTATAAAAGCCGGCAAGGCCTACGTCTGCGACCTATCAGCCGACGAAGTCACACAATATCGCGGTACTTTGACCAAGCCGGGAAACGATAGTCCCTATCGCAACCGCAGCATCCAGGAAAATCTCGACCTTTTCGAGCGTATGAAAGCCGGCGAATTTCCGGATGGTTCCCGCACGCTGCGGGCAAAAATCGACATGTCACATCCGAATCTTAATATGCGCGATCCGGTTATGTATCGAATCCTGCACGCGACGCATCACCGCACGGACGACAAATGGTGCATCTATCCGACCTACGACTGGGCGCACGGCTTTGAAGACTCCATCGAGAGAATTACACATTCGATTTGTACGCTCGAATTTGAAAATCATCGCCCTTTATACGATTGGTTCCTCGATGCAGTGGGCGCTTATCATCCCCAGCAGATAGAGTTTGCCCGGCTGAATCTCAGCTTTACCGTGATGAGTAAACGCAAGCTCCTGCAATTGGTGCAACAGGGCCTCGTGCGGGGCTGGGACGATCCGCGGCTGCCAACTATCTGCGGTCTGCGAAGACGCGGCTATTCGTCGGAGTCGATCCGGAATTTCTGCCAGGTTATCGGCGTCAATAAATTCAACAGCACGATTGACATCGCGCTATTGGAGCACTGTGTCCGAGAGGACTTGAATAAGACCTCGCCCAGAGTAATGGCTGTGCTTCGCCCGCTGAAGCTAATCATCGACAATTATCCCGAAGGATTGGCGGAAGAGATGGAGGCCGTAAATAATCCCGAAGACCCCTCCGCTGGCACACGCAAGGTCCCCTTCTCGCGCGAGCTTTACATCGAACGGGACGATTTTATGGAGAATCCGCCCAAGAAGTTCTACCGCCTGGCGCCGGGCAGAGAAGTCCGGCTGCGGTACGCCTATTTTGTCCGGTGCGTGGATGTCGTCAAAGATGCAAGCGGCGAGACTGTCGAATTGCACTGCACTTACGACCCCGCGACGCGCGGCGGCGATGCCCCAGACGGGCGAAAGGTCAAGTCAACGCTGCACTGGGTTTGCGCCCGGCATGCGATAAACGCCGAAGTTCGGCTATATCAGAGTCTTTTTACCAAAGAGGACCCTGATGATGTGCCGCAGGGCCAGGATTTTACCGCCAATCTTAATCCAAATTCTCTTGTCGTTCTGACGGACTGCAAGGTTGAGCCGTCGCTGAAAAATGCAAAGCCGTTGCAGCGCTTCCAGTTCGAGCGCCTGGGCTATTTCTGCGCTGATCCCGACAGCGCTGACGGCAAGCTCATCTTCAACCGAACCGTCACACTCAAAGACGAATGGGCAAGGATAGCAAAGGCTGTCGCAGAACCTATGCGTTCTAACTGAACGTTTGCAAAACTCTTGTAATAACCACTAACAACGCTTATCAGGAGGTGAACATGATTCCTGAACGGTGTCCTCTACATTGTGATGGGTGTACAAGGGTAACTCGGCGGGATTTCTTGCGCGGTTCAACGGCGTTACTTACTGGCTCATCGCTTCTGGGCGGCTGCGCATCGTCGTGGCAGCCGACAAAGCCCCTGCCACAAGTGGCAGGGCTAATTAGCCCCCGCCCTCGGGCGGGGGGCCTGCGGCCTTGCGGCCCGGCGTCGAATTACATTCCCACGGTTAAGGCGGCATTTGTACGCCGGAAAGAAGATTATGGTATGTTGTGGCCGGGCGCGGTCTATGATGGCGAAACGGCCAGGGCTAAATATACCACTCAGTTGGATCAGGCTGCCCAAAAACTTCGCGTGAAAGTAGATTTGAAGCCGGAGCCGATCTACAGCGCCGCGGAAGCCGATGCCTGGTTGGCTGAGGCAAAGGCTGCGCGTGTCGATGGGCTGATACTGCTGCTTTTGGATCGCCAGCAGCACGCCTGGCCCACCGCGCAAAAGGCGGTCGAGACCGGCATCCCGACAGTCATCTTTTCGCCGCTGGGCACATCGTTCACCACCAACACCGTGCAACTGGCAAATAAACCGGGCTGCGTCATTTATTCCACCGACGATTTCCGGCAGGCAGCATTCGGTCTAAAGATGCTCAAAGCCGGGGCAAAAATTGCTCATGCCCGGTGTGTCGTCCTGCAAGGCGAGAAACGGTTCGACTCGTCGATGCCGGACGTGGGCATCAATTTGCGGTATGTGCCGGCCAAGACCTTCCTTGATGAATATCGTGCCACGCCCGATACAGACGAGATTCTCGCTATGGCTGAGGAATATGTTGGCCGTGCCCGGCGACGCAGAGGAGCGACTCGTCAGGACGTCATTAACGGCATCAAGAGCTACGTAGTGGCGGGCAACATATTGCGGCGCGAAGAATGTGACGCGATTACTATGGACTGCCTGGGCGCGTTGGGCAAGACCGAGGTGAGTCTGCCGTGCATAGCCTGGTCGCGGATGAACGACCAGGGGATTCCCGCAGCCTGCGAAGCAGATTTGGGCGCGGTTGCCTCGCACATGGTTGTGCAGTATCTGTTCGATCGGCCAGGCTTTCAGCAAGACCCTGTGGCCGACACTCTGCATAATGCTGTCATCGGAGCACACTGCTGCTGCCCCACGCGTCTGAATGGTTTCGACCAGCCGGGCGAACCATTCGACATTGTGCATCATCACGGCAACCGCGATGCGGTGCCGCGCACTTTATGGCGAAAAGGCCAGCGTGTCACCAGCCTCGACGTTCTGCCCGGCGACGAAAATGCAGGGCGAAAGACTAAGCTGCTGATCTCCGCCGGCACAGTACTGGACAATATCGATGTCCCGCCCTCCGGCGGATGCGTGGTCTCGGTGCGTGTGAAATTCGATGGCGACCAGCCGGTTCTTAGCTTCCCAGGCTTCCACCAGATTTTCTTCTATGGCGACTACAAACAGCACCTTGTCGAATTCTGCCGGCTGTTCAATCTTGAATCGCAAGTAGTCTGAATCAATAATCTTTGGATTTTCTTGAACACCGGCCATCCTGGACTGTATAATGTCCACCCTGTTTGGCGGTCAGATGTAGGCAAGGGCAATTGTAAACCGATTGGTAAGGAATCTCCAAATGAAAGGTGATAGAGGTTTTTCTAAGTCAAATTTTGGTTTGAACCGGCGAGAGTTTTTGGGCGGCTGTGCAGCGTGTGCGGCAGGGCTGGCGGGCCTGTCGGCTCTGGGCGTAAAATCGGCAGCGGCTCAGGCACCGTACCCCAGCGAAAAGGCAAGGGTACGCCTGGTCTTTACGCACATTCCCCCGGGAAGCGCCACCTGGCCAAATATCGGCTACGATTACGAGGGCCGCAAAAAAGAGCTGACCGAGAAGCTCCGCAAAGGCTGCCCACAGATAGAATTTCTGCCGGCTACGGTCCACAATGTCGATGAGGCCAAGAAAATCCTCGAGGCCGACAAAGAGGTTGACGGGTATCTAATCTACATGGTTGGCATCTGGACAGGTGCGCCGCAGACCATCGCCGCGACGGGCCGGCCCACGATATTTGTGGACGATTTCTACGGCGGGTCGGGCGAATTTCTGGTCGCCAATGCTGCTGCCAAAAGGAACGGGTGGAAAGTGGCGGCTGTCTCATCGTCGAACTTTGACGAGGTTATTCAGGCAGCCAGATGCTTTGATTGCCTCAAAAAGCTCCGCTCGTCGGTCATCCTGCGAGTGGGCGGTGGTTTTGGCTGCTCTGAAGAGGGCGTCGAGAAAGTGTTCGGGACCAAAACCATGCCCGTAAATTACGACCCGCTCAACGAGCTTTACAACAAGGCCGACCGGGCTGAGGCTCGAAAGTGGGCCAAGCGCTGGATTGACGGGGCGGAGAAAGTGGTCGAGCCGTCCCGAGAGGAAATTGAAAAGTCGGGCGCAATGTATCTAGCGATGAGCGAGTTGATGCGGCAGAACAAGGCACAGGCTATCACGATGAATTGCCTGGGCGGATTCTACGGCGGACATATCACGGCGTATCCGTGCCTGGGCTTTTTCCAGTTCAATAACGACGGCTACGTCGGCGCCTGCGAATCCGATCTTACATCCACGATCACGATGCTGCTGATGAGCTATCTTGTCGGTCGGCCCGGCTATATTTCCGACCCGGTTATCGACACGGCCAAGAACCAGATTATTTACGCCCACTGCGTGGCGCCGAATAAGGTTTTTGGTGCGGATGGCCCGAGCAATCCTTACCACATTCGCAGCCACTCTGAGGACCGCAAAGGCGCAGCCGTGCGCTCGCTTATGCCTTTGGGCGAGATGACAACTACGCTGGAGTTTAACCCCGATGCGCGTAAGGTGATAATTCACCAGGGCAAATCCGTTGCCAACATCGACGAGGATAAGGCCTGCAGAACCAAGTTAGCTGCCGAGGTGGTAGGGAACATTGATAAGCTGCTTTCCTACTGGGACACATGGGGCTGGCACCGCGTCACTTTCTACGGCGACTTGAAGCGGCCTATCCAGAACATCGCGGCTTTACTAGGCTTTGAGGTGATAGAGGAAGCCTGAGTTGTGGGGGCAAACCCGGGACACCAGGAACCGGCGGTGAAACCGCCGGCTAAATATTTAGCCCCGCGTTTCACGCGGGGTTGGTTCTTGCAGTGCCTTATTGGTTGGGGCTGGAATGTCTGGGTCAGACACAAGAGGAGATTAGCGGCGTTTGTCTTCACGGCTTCCTGATACTTCGCTCAGATTTGCGTATCCGCCGACGATTTCTTTCTGAAGGTTTTTCGTAGTAGGCAATGCGTTTCATGTCTCTGACTAAACCTTCTTTTTCGCACAGCTTCTTGAAGCGTTTAATCATTTGTTGAACTGATTCGCCTGAACGCGATTTAACTTTTAGCACTAACAGACTCCTTAAAAAGTCCAGAGATTAAAGCAGGTACAAAACGCAAGTCTATTATTGGCTCGTCAGAAATCGTGACGTTGTTAATGTAATTCAAGCGGTCGAATGTTTCAAGTCAAAAAAAATCTTGGAAGGCGGATTTTTGGTTCAACGCCCAGTTTGCCTATGCCGAAACCTTCCGCAATCGGCTTAGAACCCCAGAATTGACAAATATTTCGGTCCTATTGAGTAATATAGGCAAATATGTTAAAATAAGAAGGTGGTTTTGGAGGTGCATTTTAGTTGGAGAAACTTCGCGAGACCCTAAGAGTCAGAAAAGAGCGAGCCATATTGGTGGCGGCTGTCCTGGGCAGCGACAGAGATGATTTAGTCGAGCTTTCCGCTCTGGCTGAAAGTGCAGGGGCGGTGGTCGTAGATAGATTCCAGCAAAAAATCCGCAGCATACATCCCTCTACGTACATAGGAAAGGGTAAAACCGACCAGCTTGGCGAAAGAGTCAAGCGGTTCAAGGCCGATGTGGTGATCTTCGACAACGGCCTTTCGCCGGCCCAGATTCGCGAGCTTGAAGAGATAATCCGCATTAAAGTTCTGGACCGAAGCGAATTGATTCTGGACATTTTTGCCACGCGGGCAAAGACCAGGCAGGCCATGCTGCAGGTGGAATTAGCGCAGCTTGAATACACTTATCCACGATTGACCCAGATGTGGTCGCATCTGGATACCGTAACCGGAGCCGGCGGCGCAACGGGAGTGGGCGTCGTCGGCGGCATCGGCACTAAAGGTCCTGGCGAACAGCAACTCGAAATCGACCGCCGATTGGTCAAGAGGCGAATCGTTGAGCTTAGACGTGAACTTAACAACATCGACAGGCGCAGGGTCCGCGAGATCACGGGCCGCCAAGGGCTATTTAAGATATGTATAGTCGGCTATACTAACGCCGGCAAAAGCACACTGCTAAACGCGCTTACCGATGCGGGCGTTTTGGTCGAGGACAGGCTCTTTGCCACGCTGGATACTCGAACGAGACGATGGTCACCTGCTCGCGGGGCAGACGTGCTGATAAGTGACACGGTCGGCTTTGTAAAGAATCTGCCGCACCAATTAGTTGCTTCTTTTAAGGCCACGCTGGAAGAGACCATCAACGCTGATTTACTGCTGCATATTATTGACGTTTCCAACGCGGATGTTCTAAAGCAGATCGAATCTGTAAATGTGGTTCTGGAGGAGATTGGCTGCGGCGATAAGCCGACTTTGATGGTGCTCAATAAAGTTGACAGCCTGCAAAACCTTGCCCAACTGGAGATGCTGCAGACGGTCTTTGCCGATGCGGTTGGTATTTCAGCCAGGACCGGCTTTGGCCTGGATAAGCTGGCAGAAAAAGTCACCGAGAAATATAAAGGCGATGAAGTTTTGGTGCGGGTAAGTGCCAGCCAATCGAACGGCAAAGTCCAGAGTTTCTTGCGCGCCCACGCCCAGATTATAAACGAGCAATATCTGGACGGCTTTGTCCTGATTGATGCCCGCCTCGGCCAGAACCAGTTGCCGGACCTAAAAAAACTCCATCCCGATAAGTTCGAAATCATCGAAAGATAGAAGACCCCCGTCGCAAGCGACGGGGCTAAACGACCCTAAACATTTTGGTTGCACATCAGAAAATCCCCATTAGCATTTCAGGCATGGCAAAATTAGTCGGATATATGGTGACATGGACGACCTACGGAACCTGGCTGCAGGGCGACAAACGCGGCTACGTTAAGGATGGCCGAATACTTGAAGACGACCAGACACTTCTAGAACTATGTAAAGGTCTGCAAAAAGGCCAGACTGTAAAACTAACCGAACAAGAGAAAGAAATTGTCCGCCGGGCGATATTGAGCGAGTCACAGCGAATCGGGCAAAATCTTGAGGCACTGGCAGTCTGCACAAATCATCTTCACATAGCGGCGCGGCCCTGTGATAAGTCAATAGAACGCATTGTCAGTATGTATAAAAGTGCGGCCACGCGCGTCCTGCGGTCTGTTGGCAGGTTAGGCCCGATTTGGACCGCTGGTTTCGACAAACGGTTCTGTTTTACCGAAGACGACCTGGCTGGAAGAATTAGATACATAAAAAATCACAAGGATTAGCCCCGTTGCTTGCGACGGGGGTTGAAGGTTCGGTTCTCCCCTGCCGCAAGCGGCATTAAGAATGCCCCTGGCGCAAGCGCCAATAAAAGTGCCCCTGCCACGAGCGGCAGGGCTAAACTGGGCAGGCAAATCCGTAATTCACGACACCTGCGGTGGCCGCTATTTCCGGCTGCTCTTGCGCTGCGCTTTCTTCACCTGGCCCTTGGGAGCAGGCCTGATGGGGTGCTTGTCTTCCTCCGTAAGTTTGTTCCATTCTGCCAGCAGCTTTCGATGCCGCTCTATCTGGGCGGCGAATGCCGTCTGACCGGCCAGATTCTTCATCTCCCCGCGGTCCGCTTGCAGATCGAAGAACATCTCTTGGCTCTGGCCGCCCGTGCCAGGGAACACCATATACTTATACATATTCGTCCGCAGCATAAAACTCCGCGCCGGGCCGTTTGCCATCTCCGAGACGACATACTCGTGCCCGGGCTGCTTCGGATTCTCGATGATCCCACGCAGGCTCCGCCCGCGCATAACCGCCGGGCCCTTGACTGCCGCGTAGTCGCAGATCGTCGGCAGCATGTCCAGTCCTGAGACCAGGTGCTCGCGGTCGATCCGCCCGGCCGGTGTCACGCCCTTGAAGCTCACGATTAGCGGCACGGCGGCCTCTTCCTCATAGTACATCATCTTGCCCGTCCAGCGATGCGACGCCAGACCTTCACCATGATCGCTGGTGAACACGATGATCGTATTGCCCTCCTGCCCGCTCTGTCGCAACGCCTGCAGCACCAGCCCGACCTGGCGGTCCACATCCTCCATCATGCGGTAATATGCGTAGATGTACTTGCGCCAATGATTCTCGTCCCAGGCTTCGTGCCGCGATTTGCGAGTAAATCCCTCGGGCGCGCCCTGAGTATCGCCGAAATTCGCGGGCAGCGGCGGGAGCTCGGCCCCAGCGGGCGGCTGATATCGCTTCCACAAGTCCTCCAGAAGTGGGCTGCTCTCTCCCGCCGGCAGGCAGATATCGTGCGGGTTGATGAACGACACTATGGATAGAAACGGCTTTTCGCGTTTGCGCCGGATAAACTCGATTGCCGCGTTCATTGTCGCCTCATCCACCACCTGCGCCAGTTTACCCTGCCGTGCGGTCTTGTTCAGCGCCTCGTAGCCGGCGAAGCCGTCAGCCGGATACACCTCCGGGCAGTGCCACTTGCCCGCGTAGCCGGTGTCGTATCCGGCCTCGCGGAAAATTTGGCCGGAGATGGGAATCTTTGGATCGATCGCCATACTGTTGTGGTCCACGCCTATCTCATGCGGCATCCGGCTGACATGCAGCGCGGCTCGCGACGGGCTGCACAGCGGATACGGGCAGTAGGACTTCGTGAAATACACGCCGTTGGCCACGAGCGAATCCATGTTGGGTGTTTTGACCCACTTGTTCCCCACCGCGCTGATCACATCTACGCGTTGCTGATCGGTGGTGATAATCAGCACATTAGGCCGTCTCTTGCCTTCTGCCGCCGGAAGTCTTCGACCGAGCGTCAGCGTGCAAAGCCCCGCCACGCCGGTCTTGATCAACTGCCGCCTGGTGATTTTATTCGACATCATTACAGCCTCCACGTTTTGTCCCGCGCAGCGGGGTCCCTTGGTATCTGTCTGCATTTAGGAACGATTAACGATATTGTGGCAAGGACGGTCGGAAAAGGCAAGTCAAAAAAGGGCAAAAGGAGATGAGTAGAACGCAAAACGGCTGCAGGTTGGAGACAGCATATATTCTGCGAACAAAGGGGAGGAAACGAAGATTTCTTGCTTGGAACCTTATTAATCGTTAGAATGCCCCGAGTGTGACCGCAAACAATAGATACGGTTAGGACAAAAGGAGCTTTCGATGGCAAGGAAGAAACTCGTCAAGGGTCGATGGTCAAATGGTGAGCTCAAGCTGCTTAGAAAGGTATTTCCGACTGCAAGCACCAGGCAGGTAGCTGAGCGACTGGGGCGGACCGTGAAATCAGTGGAAATAAAGGCTTCAAAAATCGGTCTCAAGAAATCAAAGAGATATCTCAAGACCATTGGTAGAGCCTAACGACTCGCCGACATTTGTTCTTGTGGGAGATGTCAGATAATGATGTTTCTCAAGTCAATGTATTTGGTCTTGTCGTGCCTGACGTCTCCTATTCCACTGGCAGATGCCACCGCCAGGCCGGCAGATCGAGACGTCTACGGCGGGTGGACTAATCTGCGGTTCGAATCTACGGGATTCTTCCACGTCTGCCAGCGACAGGGGATATGGTGGTTGGTAACCCCTGAGGGCAACGCCTTTCTCTCCAAGGGCGTCAATAACGTGAGCTTCCACGCAGACCACGCGCCCAAGCTTGGCTACTCACCGTACCAGCGCGCGGTAGAGAATAAGTACGGTTCGCAGGATGCCTGGGCCGAAGCCGTAGTTAATAGGCTTCGGGGCTGGGGATTTAATACAATCGGGTCATGGTTTAGCCCGAGCACCTTCAACCGTAATATGCCGTACACCGTCAACCTTAACCTCGCCACTCGTGTAGGCGCCGACTGGCTGAAGGGAGCAGTGGGCGATTTCTTCTCCGAGGACTTCCAGGGGAAAATGGAAGCCGCCTGCCGGCAACTGTGCGGACCGCGAGCAAGTGATCCCTGGCTTCTCGGATATTTCACTGACAACGAGCTGCGATGGGGCGCCGATTGGCGCGGGAAGCTGAGCATGCTGCAAGAGTATCTTCGCTTCCCAGAAGGCGCCCCGGGAAGAAGGGCAGCGCTGGAGTTCCTCGCCCAGAGATATACCGACGTCGCCGCACTCAATCAGGCCTGGGGAACGAACATCACAAGCTGGGACCAATTAAGCGGGCGTGAGGAAACCAGCGGCAGTGCGGCTCAAGAAGATCAGGCCGCGTGGCAGGAAGTCGTGGCGAGACGCTACTTCGCGACATGCAACAAGGCCATTCACAAGGCCGATCCGAACCATCTCATCCTGGGCTGCAGGTTCGCAGGACAAGCGCCAGCGCCCGTTCTCCGCGGTTTGAAAGACTATGTCGATGTGGTCAGCTTCAACAACTATGGGCAAACAGCCCCCGTAGAAGCCCTTCAGAACATCCACCGCGTGACCGGGTGGCCGGTCATGCTGACCGAGTTCAGCTTCAAGGCGATGGACTCCGGCCTGCCAAACACGAAAGGTGCGGGGCGCGCGGTCGAGACGCAGAAGGACCGTGCTGACGGGTTCACACTCTATGTCCACGGACTTATCGATCTGCCTTTTATGGTTGGATTTCACTGGTTCGAGCACACCGATGAGCCGAAGGAGGGACGCTTCGACGGTGAGAACTCGAACTACGGCCTGGTCACGATCGAGGATCGTCCCTGGGACATCCTCACCCAGAGCATGACGGCGGTCAACGCGGGTCTGGAGGCCCGCCACGCAAAGGCAAAGGCCAAGTCAGTGGAACAATGAATTCCGTCCCCCAGTTGGACGGGCGTTTAATGTCAATCAAATCTCCGTCCACTGCCCTGGAATCGGCACCGGGTAGCGGCCCTGGGCGTCAGCCTGGACCGGCGGAGCACTATCGTCGGTGAGCTGGTCGATGTTCGGGCAGAACTTGAAGTCCGAGGCCATCGCCTGGTCCCAGGTGATAATCTTGCCGGAGTGGGCCGCCGCCCGCCCCATAATGTCGGCAAGATTCGAAAGAGCGGCGCGCTTGGCCTCATTGTGCGGATGGTCTTGCCGGATTGCCTCAAGCAGCACGTCCCATTCCGCCTGCCAGGGCGTGACACTTTCCTTCGGCGCTTGCCAGGCGATGTTGTCACGATCGCAACGCTGGTCTTTGTAGATATGTACCGTACCCTCGTGGTTGCTGCCGGAGAACTGCGCGGCGCATTTTGTCCCATGGATGTAGGTGGCAAATTCCGTATGGCAATTCGGCAGCCAGCGGACTACGTCAAACGCCTTTGTGCCGTCGTGGAATGTCCACTCGATGGTGAACGAGTCGAGGTTCTGGCCGCAGTCGGTGCTGTTGGCTGCGCGCCCGCCGATGCCGTGCGCGGAGACCGGCCAGGCATCCTTAATCCAGCATATCTCGTCGATCTGATGAATGTTCATTTCCGCGAATAATCCGCCCGAAACCCAAAAGAAATGCGTGAAGTTGCGAATCTGCCAATGCAGTTCTTTCTCGGCTGGCGGGCGCTGCGACAGCGGCCCGCACGGCTGCATCCGGTAAGCGCGGATCAGTTGGATGTCACCGAGCTGCCCCTCCCGAATGCGTTTGATAAGCTCCTGACGATTCCGCGAATGGCGGCATTGCAAACCGGCAGCAATCTTGAGGTTCTTCTTCTCGGCAGATTCCCCAGCCTTAATCACGCGCCGCACGGCTGGCGGATCGGTCGCAAACGACTTTTCCATGAACACGTTCACGCTTTTCTCGACAGCGTATTCCAGTTGCATCGGACGAAAGCCCGCGTAGCCGGTCAGCATTGCCACATCGCCCGGACGCAGACAATCAATTGCTTTCCGCCAGGCGTCGAAGCCCACAAACCGCCGCTCCGGCGGCACATCCATCCGCGCACCGTATTGCTCGCTCAGAACCTTGTGGGCATTAGCCAGCCGGTTCTCGAAGAAGTCCGCCATCGCCACCAGTTTGACCGGCCCATTCGGCGAATCGAACGCGTTGACCGCCGCCCCGCACCCGCGTCCGCCGCAGCCGATCAGGGCCAGTCGAATGGGGTTATCCTCCGCCGCATATATTGCCGGGATGCTGACTCCTGCCAGCGTGGACGCCGCAACCACCTTCCCGCTCCACTTCAAAACGTCCCGACGTGAGGACTTGCGCAACATTGAGATTGATGGGTGAGAATTTCGTTTCATAGCGAGTTCTCCGTAAACTGCGAGTGTTTATTCCCGCTCGGGCAACAGTTTCTGCTTCATCCTACCTCGACTGCGCCCTGCAACAATCCGCTGAGGTCTTTGATCCCCAAGCCTGGACCGCTCGGCACGCTCATCCTACCATCTTTCACAGTGATCGGAGGATCAAACCAATTCCCGTACACCTCCGTTCCCAGTTTGTACTCCTGGTAACGTCCGATGTCTTTCACGCAGGAGGCAAAATGCAGCATGTACACGAACCCAAGTCCGCCGGAGATGTGCACGGTTGTCGGCATCTTCGCCGCCTCGGCCATCCGGGCCACGCGTATCGAGCGTATCATCCCGCCGTAGTAATGTAGGTCCGGCTGGACAATGTCGACCGCTCGGTTGGCGATCATCCATCTGAATCGCCAGTGGCTGTACTCCTGCTCTCCGCCCGCTACCGGGATAGCGAGCGCATCGGCCACCTTTTTAGTGTCATCCAAATGGTCGAACGGGCACGGCTCCTCGAAATACACCGCATTTACCTGCTCTAACATCCGTCCCACTTCAATCGCTCTGGGCGGATCATAGGAGCTGTTCGAATCGGCGTGAATATCAATTGCCTCGCCGAACGTTTTCCGCACCAGAGGGATCAGCCTCCCTGTCCGCCCCGGCATCGCATCGGCGTTGCGGCTCATCCGTCCGCCGACCCGGAACTTCAGCGCCTTTGCCCCCGATTGCTCCAGCAGTTTCTGCAGGTATTCCACTTCCTGCTCCGGCGTTGTATCCCGCCTGCCGCTGGCTATATAGAATGGCACCTCCGTCCGTATGATGTTTCCCAGCAGCGCGCCCATCGGCTTGCCCGCGATTCGCCCGAGCATGTCCAAGATCGCAAACTCCACCCATGCCTGCGGGCACCACAACGCCAAGCCGTACAGCTTGTAGTTGTCCTGCCATCGGTACAGCTCCCAAAGCAGATTCTCCAGATCGCGCGCATCCTTGCCAATAAAGAACGGGATCACGAGCTGCTTCAGGATCGCAGAGAGGTACTCAGCCCGCGGAGGGTTTGTAAACGATACGCCCTCTGCCCCTTCTTTTGAGCGGACGTGGACCAGGAACTGGTTCTTTTTCTTAAGCAGCCGGATCGAATCGATCATGATTGGCGATGTTAGCCTGTCCATGCTCAATACCGGAGCCGCTGCCACGCGGTCCAGCTCCTCAAGGCTCGGACGCTGCGCTTCCGCTTGCCGAGCCTGCCTTGCTCCCTCCCGATTGGTCGCCAACGACAATCCCGCTGTGAATAAGGCCGTACCAGCGCCGGCGGTTCCTGCTGCCGTTAGAAATCTTCGCCGACTAACCGCTTCTCGATTTCCGGCGTTTTCCGTCTTACCCATCGTGTTTTCCTCTCAATCTAGCGCTTTGCTACTGCTTTGCCTGCCAGACCAGCTACCTATACTATCCGCTGAGCTTCTTACGTTCAAGTACCGTCGGTGGCCTTTGGCACGGTCGACTTGAATTCTCGTCCATTTGACGCGCTCTAACACTTATCGCTATAATGTCTTGGTGAACTCCATAATCTTTTTGGCCCTAATCAACGAAAGGCACCAAAGATGTGGCAAAACGACATGAGACTCTCGACAAAACTTCTGCCAGCGCTGTTTGTTTGCATCATCGTCGTTGGGGCTACAGTCAACGCGGACGCGGCGGTGACAGCGACCAATCGTCCAATGCGGAACCGACTGGATTTGGTCCTCAGTGTCGGTCAGGCCGAAGGCGATCTGCAAGGCAAAGACGACAAGATCATCCAGGCCGGCATAGAGTACTTAAACCGGCTGGGTGGTGGCACGCTTGCCATTCTGCCAGGCGTGTACGATCTGCGAAATGCCATTTACCTGCGCCCTAACATAACTCTGAGAGGCTCGGCAGAGAAGACGATATTGCGAAAGACGGGCAGTGTCGTAACCAGCCTATCAAGGGACTCGGATTGGTTCGAGTACGGCGTTCAGGTGAACGACGCAAAAGGATTCGTGCCCGGCGGAGGAATTATGCTCCGCTCCAAAACAGGAACCGGAGACTGGCAGTACGATGTGCTGCGTGCGACGCTCACTGCCATAGAAGGAAATGTCATCTTTTTGGACCGGCTGACCAAAGAAAACTTCTGGCTCGAAAAAGATGCTACAGCGGCAACTATATTTCCGATCCTTACTGCCGAGCACGTAGACGATGTCCAGGTGCAAGACATAGTCCTCGACGGCAACAGGGACGAGAATAAGCACATCAACGGCAACTTCGCCGGCGGCGTTTTCATCCAGGACTGCAAAAGGTGGCGATTCAAAAACGTTGTCTGCCGAAACTACAACGGCGACGGCTTCAGCTTCCAGGTCTGCGATGATATTCAGTTCCAGAACTGTAAGGCCATAAATAACGCCGATTTGGGATTCCATCCCGGAAGCGGCTCCCAGCGGCCAATCTTGCGCGATTGCGTGGCAAGAGACAATAGTCTGGGCATCTACTTTTGCTGGAGCGTTTCTGACGGGCTTGTGGAGAATTGCACTCTATCTGATAACAAGAGATATGGCATCAGCATCGGACACCGTGACACGGATAACCTCATAAAGGGCTGCACAATCGAACGCAATGGCGAGGTAGGGATACTCTTCCGGAGCGAGACCAATGAATTTCGCTGCGGCAGCCGCAACCAGATTGACAGTTGCATTATCCGCGACAACGGCACAGAAAAAACAGGAATAGGCATCGATATTCAAGGAAAAACCCAGGACATCACTATTCGCAATACAAGATTAGAAAATACGGCAAGCAAGAACCAGAAAATAGGCATTCGTATCGGCCAGGAGGCTGAACGGATCATTCTGCAAGACAATACCTTTGAGAGCTGTCCGGTTCATATCGAAGACCCGCGTTCTAAAAACCAAGAAGGTCCGGTTTCAGGTCAACGACAGAGGCAATATTCCGCCCCCTGAAGGAACACCACTCGAATCTGCAGAGCCTCCTGCTGTCGTGGCAATGGGCAACGACCACGGCGCCGGCATATCCAAGCTTTACTCCACCAACATATCACCTTCTAACTGAACTTTGGCAAAATTGAGATTAGGCACACTTTGAAAAGGAAAAATTTGTCGTCTTATTTTTCCTTTTCAAACATTAACTACTTGATAGCTAATTACTTAGCTCGATTATTTAAGGAAATCAAGAAACGGATTTCCTTAAATAATATGTGCCTAATCTCCATTTTGCAAAACTCTTGCTTCTAACGTAGATTCACTCTATCATCCTTCTGTGGAGCGGCCAGATCTTCCTGGACACTTCTGTCACCAGCGGAAGAAACGGTAGGGGTCGTCCCATTCTTCAGGTTCGTCCAGGTAGAAGCCCTGCAGCCACCGGCTGGGTTCATTGCTTGCAACCGGGGTGGATAATCGGGTTAGCAATGGTGTTTCACCCCTCACCCCCAGGTTGCCCAAGAGCCGCGTCAGCAGAAAGCTCGTGCGCCGAAACGTCCTCTTTAACCCGAAGTTTTTTCGGTACTCGAACTGCCAGGGTGCCAGTTGGCAGAAGACCACGTTATCGCCCGAAGCGACGGCGAGCACACCGTCGCCGACTGTGCTGGCGCCCACAGACACGAGCGGGATCGTGCGCGGGTCGCGGTTATGCACGTCCGCCGGGCCGACGCCCGCCAGAAGCGAGTCCACCCCCGGCGGATCGAAGTACGCGTCGATGTGTTCGGCCTGGTTCATCGAAACCTTGAAAGGCAGCAGAGTATCCGCGTCTTGCTGTGTCAGGCCGATGGCCAGCAGGTGCCCGCCCGCCTTCAGAAACGCGCTGACGGCGTCCTTGTGCACCGAGATGGTCTTACTGCCCGGCCCGACAATCAACACCTGGTCTGCCTTCAGTTCACCGCCAGCGTGGGAGCCGAGCCGGAGTCCCGCCGCTTGGAGGTGCGCCCTCCCCGCCGGTTCGCCGGCGTAGATCGCCTCCCGCCGCGGCGACGGCTTCCACGCGACGGCATATTCCAGAATGTTGGCGGTCAGCATCTGTGCCGCAGGATCGATCTCGGTACGCCCGGTCACATCCATCTGGCAGAACATGACCATCCCCTTGCCTTGGCGGTACTCCATCAGCGGGCTATACTGCAGGCTGAATCCGCCGTCCACGATGGGCAGGAAGTCGCCACACGCGGGCTTTTCGATGAGAACCGAGGCCACGTTACCCCGGCAGCCGCAGCGCCACGCGCGGGTTACCGGTATGCCGCACCAAGTCACCGTTGGCGCACCGTTGAACTTGGGGTTTAGCTCGTACTTCAATCGCGGCGGAATGATCGTCGCCTCGCCACGCCAATCCCTCATGTGCTCGGTCGCAAGTCCCGCCAGGGCTGGATGGTCCGGCACTCGGGGGAAGACGTTTCGCAGGCCGTACTCCGCCACGCGGAAGCCGAAGCGATTCTCCAGCACGTCAGGCGTCTGCTCGAACAGGAGCACTTTGAGGCCGTCGCGGACGCGGCTAATGTCCGGCGCCGGCCCATCCACCGTCAGGCCGGCCTTGCCGACGATCAACACTTCGTACGCCCCCAGGTCCGCCTTTGCGTCCACAGTGTCACAGCGGACGCCCATACTTTTGAGCAACTCCGTCGTCTCTCCCTTGGGGTCAAATAGGGCAACCTTAGCCTCGGCACGCGGGAGTGGCCGACGCGGAAGGACATGGATCGTGAACTCGTCTTGCTGAGTCTCGCCCGTGCTGAATGCAGCGCTGGCGATCAGCTTATACTGGCCGGGCTTGACTCCTGCCGGCAGCGCGAAGAGCATCGGTATCCGCGCCTGCTGGCCGGTCTGGACAGTAACCTTGCTTTGCCCGACTATCGGCTGGGTAAGGGCCAGCGACCACGAGCACTCGCAGGTAACCGGCACTCGCGAATTGTTGATCACGATGATCTGCTTTTCGAGCATCTGGCCCGCGACGAAGTTGTGGTCCTTGCTGGTGAAGCCCCCCGCCCGAGGGCGGGGGCTAATTAGCCCTGCCACTTGTGGCAGGGGCTGCCCGCCGATGTAGGCTAAAAGAGGTCGGTTGTTTCGGATTAAGGCCTGGGCGCCGGCTGTGGGGATCCAGTCCGAGCGTTCGTACGCCAAATCCATCCGTTCATAGCGCTGCTCCACGTAGTCGGGGCTGAACCCAGGCCGTTGCAGATTGTCCCAATCGACCTTAAGCTCCTCCCTGCGGTTCCTGTCCACGCCCGGGCGCAGGTTGAACAGGATGTGGTGTTCCCAGGGAGAGTTCGCCGATACTCCCCAGGTGCGGAATGCTCGCCAGTTATCCGTGTAGTACATGCCAAACACCGGCTCGCGCTCGGAGAAGTCGATCGATCCCAACTGGTGGGGATAGTCCCAGCGATGCCAGAGCCTCCCTTCGCGGAACTGCTTGGCCTCCCAGCGAAGGTTTCTTTTCTCCATCTCGCTGATCTGGAAGGCGTGGTCCCCGAAGAACTGCGCGTTCCACTTGGCCAAGCAGAACTCCCAGGGCACGACCGCACTGCCGAACTCCGCCGAAAGGGTTTAGGGTTTAGGGTTTAGGGTGCAGGCATGGGAATCGGGACGAAGTTCGGGTAGAAGTTGATTGCGTGCATCGAACCTAAGTTGCCCGAAGCGTGATGATAGACGATGCGGGATGGGTCCAGGTGCTTGACAATCGCTTCGGCCCGCAACGCGACCGCCGCGTTCCTCAAGGCCCATGTATCGCGACCGTGTTGGATGCCGTCGATCATGTCAGGGTTCATATCCTCGTTGTAGCCGGTGGCGTTGTGGCTCATGGAATACATCACCACCGACGGATGGTTCTGCGCAGCGCGGACATAGAATTCCGCATGGCGGGCATACCTGTTGTTCTGGTCCGCGTCAGGCGCCTTCCAATCATAATGGCTGAAATGCGGCTGTGAAAAAGATACGAGCATCCCCACGTCGTCCGCGGCCCTGAGAATCTCTGTAAAACTCAGATGTGAGCCCGGCTCACAACCGTAGTTGTGAGTATAGACAAAGTTGATCCCAAAACTCTTGAGGCGCTCCATGCTCTCGCGGGCGGCCTCGTAGGTCGCCGCCGCAGCGCTGATTTCGGCATTGTCGAGCGGCACCGCCGAGAGAAAGATGCGGCTGCCGTTCAGGTAAAAGTCACGGCCGTCGATCCAGAACTCGCGGAATCCAAAGTGCACGGCAGGCAGAACATCCAGCACCTTGCCCCCCGCGTTCAGAAGCGAGACCTCAAGGTCGTAAGTGTTCTGCGGCGTGTGGATGTCCCAGAGCTTGTCGGGCATCCATTCTTCTGTAGACGTGATGCGACCTTCTTTCAGATCACTTCCTCGGAACGCCCGTGTCGTGAACTCCTTGATGCTGCGACCATCCTTCACCATCCTCGCACGAAAGACATACTGTGTATCCGCCACAAGTCCATCGAGCGCCACATCAAGAGTGAGTTGCTTATTGCGGACGGATGTGTCCACCTTCAAGTCGGTGATGCGCGGGCCGGGCGGGGTGCTTACTAAGTAAACGTCGCCGCACAAGCCCCGCCGAGCAACTGATCCTTTGACCTCCCTGGCAGAGGCGGTGTCGTTGTACGAGAGCATAACACCCTTGAGGGGCATCGCTACCACGAGCAGACTGAGTCTATACGTGCCGCCCGGTTGGCACAGTGAAGTGAGATCCACCTCGCCTCCGGGAAACCGGGTTTCACCAGCCATCCTGTCATCTACATAAGCGGCGGCGTAAGAGTTCAAGTATTCAGCGGACACCGTGATGCGCCGGCCCGCCCATTCCGCAGGCACGGCGATCTCACGCTGATACCAGGCCGCGGTTACGTCGCGCAAATTCACGTCCTTCCACTTCGGATGGGCACGGACCGTCTGGCTGTCCTTTTGCATGTAGTCGGTATTCCCGGGCCAGGACCCGGGCACCTTGAAATAGCCCCATCCGTCAGCCGGCACCTTATCCGCGACATTGGAGGCAGGCTGCCAGCGCCACAGCCCGTTGATGCAAATACGCTTGCTGGTAGGTGTTGTCTCGCGATACGCCTTGCTCAAATCCCCGACCGCTTTCACGCCCGGCGACAAGGGTGCATCTTGCCCCCGCTGTTGCTTGGCAAGAAGCTGCGGCCGCGAGGCAACAGACTGTTCCGCGATAGCCGTACGGTAATAGGCGTCGTCGTGTTTCTGCTTCCATTCGTCGGTCGGTGCTCGGAGCGTTGGGCGGTGCTTGGCCCACATCTCGTTGACAAATGCGTCCCAGGCCTGGCCTTGTCGCGCCCACTCTTTATCGTGGTCGCGGCCGGTAGCCTCCTTGATTGTCTTGACAAAGGCCGCATCGTCTTCGTACATCCAGCGGTCCACGTAGTCGAAAAAAGCGTCGTGGTCCCAGGCCCTTTCGGCGCGCATGAGCCGCAGAGCCAGCGCCTGCGCCACCCAGCCGACACTCGTGCAGCACCGGCGATAGCTCTCACTGGTGTTCTGGCCATCCTGCCACTGCGAAGGCGGCGTATGCTCGTAGGGTCCCCAGCCGTTGCCTCGCGACCGGCCCTCACCAGTAGCCGCGTCTATTCCCGAATGCCCGGCGAAGACCACTTTAGCCCCGGTCCAGCAATCACCGTACACGGTCTGCTCATCCTCGCCGAAACCGACCTTCGGATAGGACTGGCTAATGGCAGCTAACTCATCATCACCAAGCAGAAGCCCGGCAAAGACGATGGGCAGTTTTCGCCCGCTGCCGTGTCCGCCCCAGCCGGTCCAGCCGGGATGGCCTGCGCGGACCATACCGCCCAGGTCGATGCCAACCTGGACGAAATTCACCAACAGCGGCTCTTTCTGCTGCGGCTCGAGATCTGTGCACAGCAGCAACGCGGAGATGCCGACCACACGCCCGTACTCCAGGCCATATTGCGGCATGTTCTCCACAGGCTCTTCAAAGCCAAAGAAGCATGTTCCCACCCAAGGCCGCTGGGTAAAGCGAATGTATTGCTGGACATTAGGGATGCTCTTAGTCGCAGCGGCCGTCGGCAGCAGCTCCCGCTTGAGGTTCCGTGCAAAGTAAATCTTCTGGTGACGGTCGCAGAAGGCAGGGCGGAAGGCATCCGGCGGCTGCGGCGCACTCACGCAGGTCAGAACCGCCGCGGTGCGAATCGGACTGCTGTCGCCCACGCCCCGCTCGATTTTGTTCCGCAACTGCGCGTGGAGCACCAGGTTTTTGGGCATGCTGATGGTCGAAACAAGCGAATCGCCCGGCTTCATCATCACGGGCAGTTTCTGGATCAGCGACGCATCGAACCAGTTCCGGACGCCACTATCGTATGCGACTTTCATCTGGGCCGGAGGATTGAGCATGAAGCCGTTGCGGACCCGCTGCGATTCCGGGCGCTCCTTGTCCATGCCGTCCAATTCGCGCCTCGGGATCTCGTTGCCGTAGAGCGGGCGCGGATCGATCGTCTTAATCGTCACAGGGCCGACGACATACCAGTCGCCGTTGACGAACTGCCCCACACGAGCCGGTTTCTGAAACGTCCAGGTGATGCCGTATTGCGAAACACTTTCCCGCAGCGGCAGGTCCTCGAGTTTTGGTGCTGAGAGCGCGTTGTCCTGGGAATAAATGACCACCGGCCGCCGGATGCTCTGGTCCGCCGTGAGCGCCTTCTCGTCGTACGGGTCGGCCTCGATGATGGGGGGGATGCTCACCGGCCCACCCAGGGTGACGGACAGGTCGGCCAGCCAGATTGTCTGATTCTTGCCCTTGTCCTGGTCGCCCCACACGGCAAAGGCGCTGAATCCCTTCAAGCCCGTCTTGCCGGAGTCGACCGCGTTGACCTGCCTGTCGTTGTGGAGAATCTGGAGGCCCGCCTCGGGATCGAAGTCGAAGGTCCACTTGTGCCAGCCGGCCGGCGCGCGATTCACGCCGAGCCAGAACAACTGGTTGAACCAGTCTTGGCCGTCACAGGCCGTAGCGGTATAACCCTCGTTGCCGCCGAGATAGTTTGCGTAGAGGATGCCGACGGCCAGCACCTTCCCGTCGCTTTGCACCAATCCCCATCGCGGGCCCACTCGATGGGCCTTGGCATCCTCAGGCGCGGTGCCGTCGTCATAGAGCCAGAACTCGACCTTGCCCGATTCATCCCTGTCGCGGAGTTTCAACAGGGCCTTGCCGCCCGGACCGATCTTTAGGCAGCGCCCCTTGCCCAGGCGGCCCTTCGCCACGTCGATGGTCACATCGCCGGTGATCGTCCAGCCAGCCAGAGATTCTTTGCTGTCAAAGGAAAGTATCCCCGCAATGAATTGCGGGGCTAACCGGTTAACCCCGCCATCACTATGGCGGGGTTCCCCTTGCTCGCCGGCAGGCTGCCGGACGGCAAGCTGCCACTGGCTCCAGACGGGGGCCGACAAACCCGCGACGGCTGCCAGACAAGCCGTACAGACCACTATCGATCCGAAGTGCCGCCCAATCAATCGTTCCATGATCTCCTCCTTCATGAGTTCTGCAAAATTGCAGGTTAGGCATATATTATTTAAGGAAATCCGGTTTTGATTTTCTTAAATAATCGCTTAACTATTTGTCAGAGAACAGCTTACTGTTTGACAAGGAAAAAACAAAAACCTTTTTTTCCTGTCAAAGTATGCCTAACCTGCAATTTTGCAGAAGCCTTTTCCTCCTATCAGTGGAGAAGGTTTTCAATTGTCAATGTTCAATTTCCCCAATCCCACAGTATGTCAACAAGACTATCAGAATGAGTCAAGAAGCTCAAGTCTACGTTGCAGGGTCTCTCAGTTCTCAGGAAGTGTCCTGAACAAGCGGTAGGGTATGCTCCGCATACCGCCAAATTCCGCAAAGGGTATGCAGAAATCTGCATACCCTACGAGACTACGAGACATCAAGCCCGGTGCCGGCGAATAATATCAGAACGCATTTCGCAAGGCACAAAGAAGTCGAAGACCTGGAGCGGCGGATAACTCTGGCAGACCCTCGCGCGCGTGATAATGTCGAAATATTCATTTAACTAACCACTTTGTAGTGGTAAAATGTACTCAATAGGGACAACCGGCAAGCTACCGGATAAGGTTCCAAGGTATGCGGCCACGTGCGGCCGCAAAATCAGTTCGCAATTTCGATGTTATGGAAGGGCAAAACAATGAAAAGTTTCGGTGTGGCACTGCTTGGTTCGTGGGTGTTTCTTGTCGTCGGGTGTGCGCCCGTTCAACGAAAGCCCTGGATGGTCGCATTTTATGACACACCCATCATCAAGACTGAAAAGGACCCGCAGATGGAGTCCGGAAAGTACGAGACATTCGCTCTGAAGCCGGCGTCGGAAGTCGCACCAGAGCTCGAGATGGATCCGATAATCGAGAAGTACTTGCTCTGTGCGATTAGGAATGAGTTGGAGTTCCTGGGCTATGAATGTGTAGGGACTCAGGAGAAGCCGGATTTCTGCATTGGTTTCCTTTACTTTAACGATTACAAGAGCACATACATTCCAGCCTCGACCGTGACGGAGCCCTGGTACGTTCCAGGAGACAACCAGACAACCAATCTGAACCTATATGGAAGTAGCGGATACCTTCAGGGGACAATCAAGACCACCAGCCCAGGCCATTACGTTCCAGTCACAGTCACCAGACCAAAAAGATACGTCGGTGCTTACTATCCGATTCTTTCCGTGAATGTATTTAGCAGTGACAATTGGAACGTGATATGGGCGGGAACCGTGATCGCGTCAACCTCGGAGGCAGATGTCAGACGCACAGCAAACACATTGCTCCCCTCCCTTTTTGACCTGCACTTTCCAATCGCGAGGCAAGCCGCCGAGAAACGTGACCCAAAGCGTGGGATATTCGGTTGTCCCTTCAGAGTGTTCACGATCAATGGGGATGATTACTTCCCTATCATATCGGCGATATGGTCTGATTCCCCTGCCGAGAAGGCAAAGTTGCAGCCATACGATATCATCATCGCAGTAGACGGAAAAGACCCTAGGAATTGGCCCTATTCGAAAGTCCGTGCCGCATTCGACAAAGACCCCGGCGAGAGGTTATCCCTAACAGTGAACCGAGACGGGAACATAATCGAGACTATTCTTGTCGCGGACGATGAGGCACAGATACGACTGGGTGAAGCCAAAGCGATCGACTACAACAGCGGGATCACTACGGGCTCGGTGCAAGACCTTAGAAAGCAGTTGCCCAGTCTTAGCCACGAAGATTTGCTGAACCTCGTACCGTAATCCCTCGACATTGGGGGGCCGTCATCTGAGCGATGCCGAGACCGCTGCTCTTTTGGGAATATCGCGCTCGGTGCCGCGAAAAGTGGCGAATTGTGAAGGGGCCAGACAATGCCTGAAACGAGAATGGCTACCGCTGCAAATCAAGGAAAAAACGACCTAATTGTTGACTTTTGTTGCCTTTTCAGGCCAAAATACGTAGAATCCCTTAGAGGCAAAATAATCGGGACGACCGGCCACCTACCGGCCAAGCGGTCTGAGCAGTGGTAAGGTTTTGGCTCACCTGTCTAACCTGCCTCTGCTCAGGCTGACCCGAAGAAAGACAGGTGAAAAAGTGACGCAAGAGCAGGAACATACCGAATCGCCGCAAGCTGAACCAATACAGAAAGCAAGCAAGTTTTGGGCATTTCTCGACCCTGACAACAGAGCATATAACATCTGCAACATAGCTTTGGGTACTGTAAAGTTTAATGCGCAGCACAAGGGTTTGTAGGGGGCTTCGCAACGGCGCCAGGAGATAGACAAGTTTATTCGTGATTGCAATGATGCAGTAATGTACGTGAGCGAAAACTGCCGCACGCTTGATTGCGGCGGTACTCAAGAATTTCTTGCGGATTACCAGAAACTAATTGATGACCTTATACTGTGGGTAAAGGCTACCTCTGGAAATGAAAAGACAGATCACATAGAGTTTAGGCGCCTTACGACGTTCAATTATGCTATTTGGGAACGCCTCCTCAACCTCTACACAATACAGTGCAGAAAACTGGATAAGGAGCCGCAACCTGCAGGACAAAAGCCGACAGAGGCCAGCGGCGGCAAGATAGCAGAAACTAGTCGGGAGCTTGCTCGTATGAAACGCTGGGGAGTTAAGAAGATAATTTGTCTTCTTTTTATTTTTCTTTTGGTCCTTCTTGCAATTTTTCGAGTATTTGGGTGGCCTGAACCAATCAAAGCAGTCAAGATGATCTACTATTTTATTCCCTTCCTTGCGGCACTCCTTACTTGTTTGCATCACATGGGTTGGCTTGCCCTACTTAAAGAGTTCATTTACGGGAAAGTGATCGGCAAGAAGAAAAAACCTACTTGTTGATCGTTAATGCCATCGGTTGCGATGTCCGGATTTATGCGGACAAAGATGGACAGAAAAATATACTGGCATACAAAAAAATAAGGCGGCGGTGGGAGTCGAACCCACGAATAACGGTTTTGCAAACCGTCGCCTTGGACCACTTGGCTACGCCGCCAACCTGCAATATGTTAGTCTATAATTTCGGTGCTGATTTTGCAACAAAAATACTCTCCAGCAATACCTGCACAATTCGCTGCGAAGCCCTGCCGTCCCAGAGCTTGGGTCTATCATGTGCTCTTGTCCTGGTCAGACTGTCACGATAGCCAGCGAGTATTCGGGCGGTATCCGTCCCCACCAAGATATTTGTTCCTTCAGTAACGGTGACCGGCCTTTCGGTATTTTCACGAATGGTCAGGCAAGGCACTCGAAGAATGGTAGTCTCTTCTTGAATGCCGCCGGAGTCGGTTATCACGACCTTAGCCTCGGACATCAGCTTCAAAAAATCCAGATACCCTAATGGCTCGGTGAGCACGATATTGGGCAAATTCTCAATCCTTTGCAGAAGTCCCGCAGATACGAGACGATCTCGCGTTCGCGGATGCACGGGAAAGACGACCTTGATCTCTTTCTGAATCTCCGCCAGCGCATCCAATATTCCGGTTAATACTTCCTGCTGATCGACATTGCTGGGTCTATGTAGAGTGACGACTGCATATTCCTTTGCCCGCACGTTCAAATCGTTGAGTATGCGCGAATTCGACGCCTTTGCCCTGTGAAGTTCAAGGGTGTCTATCATAACATTGCCGACAAAGTGTATCTTTGTCGCGGCGATGCCCTCGCGTTTTAGGTTTTCCAGGCCGCTCGGCTCGGAGACAAAAAGTATATCGCTGATGGCATCGGTCAAGACGCGGTTTATTTCCTCTGGCATAGTCCGGTCGAAACTTCGCAGCCCTGCTTCAACGTGGATCGTCTTAACGCATAGCTTCGCTGCCACCAAAGCGCAGGCAAGGGTTGAGTTGACATCGCCCACTACCAGCACGGCATCAGGCTTATGCTTTAGCACAACCGGCTCAAAGCGTTTGATAATCTCAGCCGTCTGCTGGGCGTGTGAGCCGGAACCGACCTCGAGATTAATATCAGGAGCGGGGATATCAAGCTCTTCAAAGAAAGCCTTGCTCATACACTCAGTATAATGTTGGCCCGTATGAACAAGGAGCGATTCAATTCCCGGCGTTTTCTGGCAGGCCCGCAAGATGCTCGCGATCTTGACAAAATTTGGTCTGGCTCCCACAACGTGAATTATTCGCACAGTTCTTCCCACCACGTTACAGACTTCCATAGATGAAATTGTTTGAGCGATTGTCGTTTTTCCAGCCGTTAACGGTCAATCCGTTTCTATCCTTGTCGGAGATCAGTGCCGCGGGGCCGGCAATCCTGTCAAACAGTTTCTTCAAATCCTGGTCACACAGCGTCCAATCGATGTCCCCTGCCAGCGGCGATATGCCGGCCTCGCAGCCGGGGCTATACTCGCCCGAACAAAAATACTCAATCATACTATCTTCGGTGAAAAAGTTGCCGTGGGCAAATCCTGGAGGAACCCAAATCCACTCGGCGTAATCCGCTGTGGCATCGGCAGGCATATCATAAAGGATAATCTTGCCGAACGTAGGAGAACCCTTTCTTATATCCAGAACCATATCGACCATCCTGCCCGCCAGAGTGCGCACCAATTTGCCCATACAAGGATTCCATTGAAAGTGCAGGCCTCTAATCGTCCCTATTTTGGAGTAGCTCTCATTGGCTTGTACGAATTCGACGCCCTTCAGGAAATGCACAGCGCCGGGCTTTGAGAAATCGCTCTTTCTGTAGTGTTCTGTGAAATACCCTCTGTGGTCGCGAAAGCGAGCAAACCTAATGACCTTTACAGCCTCAATTCGCAGGGCCTCGACTTTTAGCAATTTCATATCAAGTCTCCTTCAGCAGCATCTTGAAAGTACCAGGGCGAAGCAGAACAGCTTCGCCCCTTGTGATTCTGCCGGCAGCAAATCTGGCGCCCTATGCAAGTGAAGGGCTCCGCCAGGTGCCGATGCCATCCCACCAGAAAGAGATATAATCGGTGACAGGCGCCTTCTGGTTTTTTTGCCTTGATATTTCCACGGCCATATCGCGAAGCTGTCGCATACAGGCTATTCCGCCAAGCTGCCACGCAGAAAGGCCAATATCGACTGCCTGGCATTCTGCCTTGCGGAACTCGTCCACATCTGCGGCCAAGAGTTCTGCGAGCTTTTCAGCTTGAGGCCTTAGAAACTGCTGCCAGTAGTGCTGATCCCGCTCTTGCTTCTCCAAGATATCCGCCAAGAGCCGCTGACGCTCCTGCTGTTTTCTTTTGTGTTCGGCCTTAGTCTGTGCGAGGCGTTCGGCCCGATGTTTGCGGCTGGGCGGCATAACCAACGGTTCAATGGCACTGATGAGCGGATCAACAACCACCCAGACTAAAGCAGTCGTGGCAAAAGTACCAAGCGCGACTCCTACCAGGAATTGCGTGGCCTTGTTCTCTCCGATCGTCGCCAGGCAGCCTGCCAGTCCGCCCAGCAAAGGTGCCGCCGCGTAGAATGCCAGGTAGTAATTCGTGCTGGTGAGCGGGTGCTCTATTTCTATTCCTTCCGCTCTGCCGGCACCTCTAAAAACTGCGAATAGATATACAGCAATCAGCAGAAAAATAATTACTGCGGTATGCCCGGACAGAGAGAATATGACCCACCATTGGAAACCCGCTTGGTGCAGTGCCAGAACCAGGATATACGCGATGCAGAGCACGAACCAAAGCGTGCTGGCAAGGTGAATAGCCTTTAGTGTTCTACGCCCCGACTTGGACATATCTGCTCATCGCCCTTCTGCTGTTCTTTGCCTTCTGGCGTGTCCCGTGGTGACCAGGAAGTCCATCAGTAGCCGCCATAGCCGCCACCGCCACCATAGGGCCCTTGCGTAATATAATACGCGGAGAAGGCTCGTGCAATCGGCCTGATTGCCTCTTCTATCTTCATAGCCACCGCTGCCAGAACCGTCGGCGGCACGTATATTATATCACCTTCCTGCAATAAAACATCCTTGCTGGTATCGCCGTGTGCAATCATGCGGTCAAAGTTCAACTCAAAGATTCTGGGTCTGACATTCTCAGCGGCCGATGGCCTAATTACCTGTACCCGCTCCTCCCAGGCCATTGGATTAGGTCCTGCCTGGGCAAGGGCAGATAATACGGTATCCCGTCCGCTATACACTCTCGGACCGGGTCTATCTACCTGGCCCAATACGTAGTAGACTTTGCTGACATACGCAACAATACGCACATCAATGGGGTTGTCGCCAGGAAAGACAAATAGAGACGCACCCTTCTCCTTCAGGGCGTTGGCGAGTTCTATGGGCGTCTTTCCCGCCGCTTCTATCTCACCTAATGCCTCGAAGCTGACCTTGCCATCTGGGCGAATCCGTTGCCGCTGCAAGTGGATTTCCGGCACCTTGGCGCAGTGTATCTCGATTTCGTCCGGCGGCTGAAGCACATACTTATCGCTTGTCACCTGAACCTGATGGGGCTTCAAAAACGCCTCGATGTCCTCCGGGCGAGACGAAAAGCAGCCCGTCAGACTCATCACTATTGTCAGCAAGGTCAAAACTACTGTTAGCCTGACATACGACATCATCGTACTCCCTTACTCATACTGCTGTTCCGCAACCTGTCTGTCTTAGTCTGTAAGCACACACCCTGCCTGGCTCAATTCTAACCTATAGTATTTATCGTACCTTGTGTTGAGTTTCTTGACAAATTCTTGCTGTTTCCACGAGTATTGCATACCCATCCGTAGCAAGATAGGGTTGAAGTCCGTAGCAAGATAGGGTTTAAGATAGTGGAATTCTCAGATGGCTTCGGTATGATAATAGGATAGATGGGCTATAGGCAGAATTGGTATCTACCGACTTTTCTGCTGGATTCGACCTAAGCTGAAGCCGATAGAAGATTTAGGGCTGACACGTATATGCGCAGAAGGATCATCTATATAGCCATAGCTTCAGGCGTACTATCTGCTGGAATTCTCATATTTGGGCTGTTCTGTCTGCGGAAACATCCCGTTCTGGCGGAGGACGTGCTGGCGGCCTATCGAGACACGGCTCAATACAAAGACCTCGCGGTTCGATATCCGCTTGACGGAACGCTTTTCCCGCCGGAAAGCGTGTCGCCAACACTTGTTTGGGAAGATAAAGGCACAAAATCCACGGCCTGGCTCATCACCATCAAGTTTCAGGACACAGGGGAACGCCAGAATTTCCTCACCTACGCTCCGCAGTGGACACCCACAGCAGGAGAGTGGCAGACCATAAAGAAGCTGTCTCTGGAAAAAGACGCGGAAGTTACTATCCTGGGCATCAGCCGCTCGAACCCTGCCAATATCCTGTCGGCAGGCCGAATCAGAATTAAGACATCGGCAGACGAGGTCGGCGCGCCGCTTTTCTATCGGGAAGTGAACCTGCCATTTGTCGATGCTGTCAAAGACCCTTCACACATCCGTTGGCGGTTTGGACCTATCTCCTCGCCAGAGCCGCCTCCGATCATCCTGACGAATCTGCCGGTCTGCGGGAACTGCCACTCGTTCTCCGAGGATGCTAAAATCCTGGCTATGGACGTTGACTACGCCAACAGTAAGGGCTCATACGTCATTACGCGGGTAGCAGAAGAAATGGTGCTGGCAACCAGCGACATCATAACCTGGAACGACTACCGCAAGGAAGACGAAGAACAGACGTTCGGCCTGCTTTCCCAAATCTCTCCGGATGGCAGGCATATCGTCAGCACGGTAAAGGACAAATCGGTCTTTGTCCCAATGCCGCCTCTGGCTTTTTCGCAGCTATTTTTCCCTGTCAAGGGCATTTTGTGTGTGTATGACAGGCAGACACGCAACTTCTGGTCATTACCTGGTGCCGATGACCCAAATTATGTCCAGAGTAATCCGAGTTGGAGTCCTGACGGCAAATACATCGTCTTTGCCAGAGCCAAGGCTTACAATCTGCAGCACACCAAGGGCATGGGTAAGATACTTTTGACCCGCGAGGAGTGCAAAGAATTCACGGAGGATGGAAAGCCATTCTTGTTCGATTTGTATAGAATCCCATTTGACGATGGGAAAGGCGGGACGCCGAAGGCAATTGAGGGTGCTTCCAATAACGGCACGAGCAACTTTTTCGCCAGATACTCACCTGACGGCAAATGGATTGTCTTCTGCAAAGCTAAAAGCTATATGCTGCTTCAGCCTGATAGCGAGCTTTACATCATCCCAGCCGAGGGCGGCCAGGCCAGAAGACTGCAATGCAATACGAAACTGATGAACTCGTGGCACACTTGGTCGCCGAATGGAAAGTGGCTGGTATTCTCCTCGAAGGCTAATTCAGCCTACACGCAACTTTATATCACTCATATCGATGAACAAGGAAATAGCACGCCGGCTGTCGTGCTGGCAAATCTCACCGCCCCAGATAGAGCAGCTAATATACCCGAGTTTGTCAACGCCAAGCCGACCGCGATCAAGAAAATCCACGAACAGTTTCTGAATGACTACTCTTTTGTGAGAGCAGGGAACGAGTCTTTCAGACACGGCCAGCCGGATAACGCTATACAAGAGTACAGGAACTCGCTTCAGCTAAATCCGAACAACTTCGAGGCGCACCTGAAATTGGGATTTCTCCTCTACAACGTCAAAGGTATGTACAACGAGGGCATGGCTCATTTGTTGAAGGCCGCGGAACTTAATCCGGATGACCCCCGCGTGCACCACGACCTGGGTATGGCCTTATTGCACCAGCAGAAGATCGAACAGGCCATAAAGCACCTTTCAGAGGCCGTACGGCGTATGCCACAGGGGCTTGACGAGCAATACAATCCCGTAAATATGCGCCTCAGCCTCGGACGGGCGTTTCTCTTCGGTAGAAACTCCAAACAAGCGGCAGTTTGTTTAGCCGAGGCGGTGCGCCTTGATCCGAATAGCGCTGAGGCCCATTACAGCCTGGCCATGGCACTTGCTGACCAGGGAGCGATCGATCAGACCATCGAGCATTATGCCATCGCCGTGAAACTAAAACCACAAGTGGACACATCGCCGACATTGCATCATCTTCTGGGAATGAAATATGCCGAATTGGGCCGATTCAGCGATGCTATTTTGTCAGCCGAAAAAGCACTGAGTCTCGCTCGCGCCGCCAAGGACGAACAACTTGTGCAGACCATCCTGCACTGGCTCGACATCTATAGACAGGCAAGCAAATCACTGGAAAAAAAATGACATCGCTGTTAATCTTTAGCCCTGCCACCCTTATCCTGATCGGGCGGATTTTTGATGCCGGGCTTGAGCAGAATTTCCTCGTCAGATTGATTCGGCACCCTGCTCATAAAATATCTCCAGGTTTCAACCTGCCCTGTATCCGTATTCATCCTGGCATAGAACACGTACTTCTCATTGGCGGCTATGCATAACTGATACGGCCCGACTTCGGCCTGCTTGATAGCTGCCCCTAAGCCCAACGCAACAGAGATCCCAATTATTAAGCCCAGCAGCAGATTCTTGACACCCGTTCTTACAACCATTCGCTTCCCTTTCAGTAATGATTTGCCTCGTGCGCACGCTGGCTGATGTTCGCCTTACAATTGTATCAACGATGCAACGCGTGAGCGAGAGAAAAGGTAAGCTATGAGAGGTAATGGTGCTGTGGAGGGGTGCGAGAAATGTTATACTATATGTAGTAGTAAAACCTCAGCACTGTGGCTGAAGGTAGTGCGAATGTGGGGACGTGTTACTTATTGCAGTAGTCCGCTATCACCGAGATGCCCGCATAAACTTGGTCTGCGACACTGACTTTTACTTTCAAATCTTCTAAGTTAGGCAGAACAATATCGACCTGAGAGCCAAATTTGATCATTCCCATTCTTTGTCCTAAATCTAATTCATCCCCCTCTCGGACGTATGCCACGATACGTCTGACCAGCCTAGATGCTATTTGGATAAGGCCAATCTTGAATCTATCATTCTCAATGACCTCAATCAGCCTCTCATTTCTGTACGGGGCATCATCCCTTTTCAGCGAACAAAAAGCTCCGGGTATATGCTCAAGATAAGTCACTTTGCCGGCGATTGCCGCCCGCGTGACATGGACATCAAGGAAAGACATCCCTATGCCGATCAGATAACCCTGCCCATCCGGCAGAATATTTAGTAACGATTCGGATAATCTCACGCTCTCCTTGCCCTTCGATGAAGAGGGAATGTTGCCTTTCTCTATATGCTTGACGTATTTAATGACGCCATCCGCAGGGGCAACAATTATGTTCTCTCGCTCAGGCGGAACTCGGTCAGGGTCTCTGTAAAATCGAATCAGTAGAACTACGCCAGCGGTGACAATAATTAGAGCGGAGCAAGTCAACAGCTTTAGCATAAGACCCATATCAAAATGAAACGTCACAGCGTTTACAGCCAAACCTGCAAAAAGCCCGATTGCCAAAACGGCGACAGAAACAACCTTCAGGTTCAACTCCCACTTGTAGGCTATAGGAATAAGAACACCAAAGGCCAATATGATGCCGAGCAGGAGGTTCGCCATCTTTTCGCTCAAAATCCCCTTTTGTAGTAAAAATAAGGCCCCAAGCATACTTCCACAATAAACGGTATGGGGTCTTTCGCTGAGTAGTCCGCAAACTCCCTTTTACCCTTCAATGAATTGAAGTAGTCGGCCAGTGACAAACGTCCCTTGCAGACCTCCGAGATAACGATGGGGACATCAGTCACCAGGCGAACCCATTTCACATTCTTTTCAAAAGAATTTACACACACCGGTTCGTTATTGATGTCCGCAAATAGAAGCCATGAGAAATTCACCCCTGCTGCCGCACCTAATGTATGCCAGCCCCAAGTCCGTGGATTTATCTCTAAGAGCTTGTATTTGCCATCTTTGTCGTCGTACATAAACTCTACTTCGGACAGGCCGTAATACCCCATTTCCTTCAATATCCTGATGGAAAACTCCTCTATTTGCGGAATCTCGCAGGTGAACGCAAAGGTCGTAGCGTTACCGAACTCCATAGGATGCTGCCGTTGTCTCTTAGCTATGAGCTTGCCTTTTACAATGCCGTCGCCAAACATTGAGCAGAAAGAATAGAGATTGTTTGGGCCTCCTCGGATAAGTTCCTGTACCATGATTTCCGAAGCATCAATTATGGAATTCATGTACTTGTAGCTTTTCAGCAGCTCGGCTGCATTATTTGCCCTGATTGCCTTCTGCTTGGTAATGGGGAAGAAGTTCTCCTTTATCGTAGGCTTTAAGATAACAGGAAAATCCAAGTTTAGTTCACTTAATTGCTCAACATTCTCCGGGAAAAACGTCTTGGGAGCGGGAACGTTGGCGCGTTGCGATAACTGGTACGTGAGCTTCTTATCGTAGGCAAATTTGGTAATCTCCCATTCGGGCGTGGGTATCAGGTAGTATTTGCTCAGCCGGTTCCTGAACTGGGAGAGGATAAAAACTGCTCGGTCGCTAGTGGGATAAACGACCCACTTGTCGAGTTTTTTCTCGATAGCTAATCGCTCTAAAAATGAGACAAAAGCCTGAGTGTCGGTCAACGGCGGACACTTGTAATACTTCCGCACAGACCTTGAGAATCTGCCGATACAGAAGTCCGGATCGACAATAATGACGGGAATCCCAAGCGGCGCCAAGTTCCTTGCGACACCTAAGCCCTGGAAATCGCCGCCGATGATGATTGCGCCGTTATTGTATCCCGTACCTTTCGTACCGGATACGCCAGCTACACGAGTTTCGCTGCTTTGTTGAGTTGGGCGAGGTTCAGTGGTCATTTTTAGCGCTAGAGCAGAGGGCTTTGTCTGCTGCATTTTCGCGAACCTAATAGATGAAAGCCTACCCGACGAATGGCTCGTTCCGAGGGCCCATTCCAATCACAACAGTCGATGTAAAAAAGCTTGAAACTTTTGCCTGCCAGTGTCCTAACTATGTGCATCAAAGTTGCTGGATAAAGACTGTAACCCCGATATGCAGGAAATGTTACACAATGTGATATAAGCACGCATTCTGGGGTCATGGGAAAAAAGTATGCTCCAACCTTATCTCCGGTCCTCGTGCAGGCAATATGGGCCAATTGCCCATCCAAGTATCCAGCCCAAAGCTGGCCACCTTTACTGAGTACTGTTTCTGTATTAGAGAGGATGTAAGGTTGATGTCGGATGAATTCCTTTTTCAGGGCCTCGTTAATCATATCCACGGACGGAATCAAGACTATTTTATAATTCGGCACTTCAATGGGAGAAGGCAACTCCGAACCTAACGGCTCTACGACAAATACCAATCGCCGTTGTCCAAATACCTTTGACCGTATAATTTTCAATGATACACTTACCAGGCCTTTTAACCCTCTGTTACGAGCTGCGTAGCGAAGCAATTCAAGTCCGTAACTACTCTTTGCTCTAATCTTTTGAAGACTGACAACTATACGGGATGCACCTGAAAATACTGTTTTAGGGGTCACTCTATCAGTCTAAGCTTTCCCAAAAAGGATATTGGCCTTCATTGATTATTGGCGAATCGCTTTCTTATAGCGAACATATTCGAGCAATTTCCTGAACACGAAATTCTTATAAACCATTCTTTCGACAAGGCGGCTCGCCAACATGTAACCCAAAAATCGCCCCATCAAGGGAACACGATTGTACATTCTTTCGATGGCTTTTATCGTCACCCTTTTCTGAACCTGACGCGCTTTTCTAAGCAGCTCGACACGTGTTTGTCTTGGCAGCTCGGGAGTCTCAAAAATGGGAGTTGAATCCAAATCTGAGACTTCATTCAAATACTGCTCCGGCTTAATAAGAAAATAACCTTTGTTGGAAATCTGTTCAAAGACTTCTGTCGCCGGGTAGGGAATCAGATTATAAAAATGGACTCGAATGATTGGATATTTTTGAGCAATCCTTAGCGAATCATTAACATCGCTAGCTGTTTCGCCCAGATGACCGATGATGAACAGCAGCTTGACGTCAAAGCCC
>Ga0315280_10001452_pt1 | contig 40799 bp, 48 predicted proteins | sample YL17G06_40_MG_FD_203697 | JGI IMG/M metagenome (GOLD analysis project Ga0315280, IMG submission 203697) | Sediment microbial communities from Yellowstone Lake, YNP, Wyoming, USA - YL17G06_40 | ecosystem: Environmental > Aquatic > Freshwater > Lake > Sediment | place: USA: Wyoming | collected...
GGAGATCTGGAGCCTCGCCTATGTCCCGAACGTTGGCCGGCGTCATCGAAAATGCGATGGGCAGCTCCGAGTCGGCATCCACGCTCAGGTGAAGGTTGTAGCCCAGCCCGTAGCCCTTTCCGCCCCTTCCTATCCGTGCATCAGCGTCAGAGCGGCCCAGCCTAGTCCCCATGTCTATGCTGCTGTACGCTTTGATGAAGGACGCATCCATGGCGACATTCTTGCCCTTCACAAGCTTCGCGCCTTCAAGCCCCTTGAGCAGGTGATCGATTATCCCCTGCAGGCGTTCTGCTCCTATCCTCGCTGGGAAGCGCGATAGCACGCTCCTTCCATAGGCGGGTTCGCCATCCTCGATATCGCATATGTGGCGGAGCCTGGGATCGTTCCAGAGCCTGCGCTCGAGCTCACGGACGCCCCTTAAGCCCAGGAAGCGCTTTGCCAGATGGGCCTTGAGGACTCCCAGGGGATTACGGGGAGATCTTCCAGGACCGCCCTGGTGGAAGGCGCCCATGAGCAGTTCATTCACAAATCCTAAATCCGAGTTCTGCAAGAGTGACTCCAGGGTCTCGTATTCTTCCATTTGGATTCATCACCAGTAGAAGAGTACGAGGCCTCGACAAGATAATGTTAATCCAGAGAATTTAGGGACAAGCTCTTAAGGAACTAGCCAAATAGAATAAAACGAGAGGTGGATATGTCTAGGTACTTACGAGATCATGATTCTACCATCGGTGAGTGGAGGGTAAGTCTTTTTTGTTTGATTTGATTTGAAGTCGTATGATCATCTTTGATAATGTTTTTCTAATCCCCTTTTCTAGCTGGTCACGATTCGAGATCCACTGTGAACCTGCATTCGTTACAAAGGCATGAAATGGGCGCATTATTTTTTAGGCAAACGATCGCGTATCCTGTTGAGTTCAACGCCTATGTGATCTAAAGTCTTTGCGATTTGTTCCAGGCTCTTGTTCATCACCTTGAGTTGTTCCACGATCTCGGATTCCTTTTCCATACTCTCACCTCGATCTTATGGTGCGCGTTTACAATTTTAGATTAACCCAAGAGATCTAGGAGGGTATGTTCATACATCGTCACGAACCGAAAGGAACCCAAAATAAACCTATGGTCCCGCATGGTCCCGGTTTTGGGCGAATTGAAAAAGGGATACAAACGCGTCACAAGAGCTCCAGAGCTCTGCGGTCCCCTGCAGCATGTATTACACCCCCCCTCAGGCTTCAAGCAGGCGCAGCGTGGTCGGGCGGTACCCGTAGGAGGGTAAAATCAATAATTCGATAATGTGCCAGGGAAGGGCCCTCAGAGGCTCCACGACGCCATCTTTCGCCATTTTTTGGCGAGAGAGGAGAGTTAGATGATTCCTACATAGCTGACTATACCCGCAGAATAATAGGGGTTAGGACATAGGATGGGCCTAAGACCTACCTAGAGGAGAAACTGTATATCCTAAAGGGATAGCGGTGTGAGCCTAATTACATATATCTGATAAACCCTCAGTTCACCAATTGCTGATCTGCATTTCAACAGTCGTGGTAACTGCACTAATCTTCTGGTATGCATGGAGTTGGCAGCCTAATAGTATCTGAAATCTCGGCCAAGTTATCAATGTTTGTCGGAGCCTGGGCGGGAAAGTCAGCTCACAAGGGAATGAACACGTATTTCATCAACGTGATGCATGGTCGGCACAGAAGGGCGCATCTGATAATCTCCTTGACAATATCATTCGGAATAGCAACAGGCCTATTATCGACTATAGGCTTCATCACTATAATCTCAGCCACGCTCGCAGGTCTAATTATGGTCGGCATCTCAAGCAGAAACTTCGGAGGCATGACAGGCGATGTGCTGGGGGCGATGAACGAGCTCACCCGCATGGTCTCTCTAGTCGCGATCTTGGTGGCAGCTAGATTGGCATAACGGCGCTCGTCATGGCTGGAGGGAAAGGCACGCGTATGGCCCTTAGCGAGGAAAAGCCCCTGCTCAAAGTAGGTGGCAAACCTATGATCGAATACGTCCTCGCTGCCCTGAGGAATAGTAAGAAGGTAGACGAGATCGTGGTCGTGGTGAGTGAACATCAAAAACTGTATCTGGTGCGACATCCTGTGAGAACACAATAGTGGTCTCTTTATTGTATTTAATTGCATCTATCATAAATTCCTTTAATTCATTAGCGTCCTTCTTTTTATAACCAATTTCTACTAATCCTTCTGTTATAAATGAGGCAACATTGTGTGGGATCCACGCAGTTGTGTATGTATCATCAAGATATACAGCCCTTTCCCCCATAGTTTCTCAGTAATCTAGCTACATTACAAGATAAAACATTTACTTATCAATTGAGGTACGTGAAGGGCGGCGATGATCGCCCTCAGGGTCGCAGCCGAATATAGGGAGGGCAGTGGGATTGTTGTAGGAGCTTAAATAGCTTTATATTGAACAGTTCACTATATACATATTATGCAGTTGAAATGGTTAATCACGGCAATTTTAACTATGATTAGTTCATTTCTAGGTATATTAATCGCGCTGTATCAAGAAGAAATACGTAAAATTTTATCATCGATCCTGAACACGACAGATACAACTATTGCATTCTCAGGGCTAGTGATTATAGTATTTACATGTGTTATCATCTTGTTTTTCTATATCGGATATCTTATCTTTGTAAGCTACAAGCGCATCGTCACCATACAACCGAACAGTCTGCGTTTCTATAAATACCCATATCTTAGATGTTCTAAAATCATCACGCAGCAAATGAGTAATATGGTATATTCAACCATTACTATTGAAAATCATACAAAAAATAAAGTAGAAAAATGCGAATTGGAAATTACCTTAAAAGGCAAAAAGCCCTATAATTCAAAGGTATGTTCCTCTTACTCAGGACAGACACCGAACCCCCTATCTATATCAATCGATCCTGACCGAACGGTAGGCTTTCATCCATTATGTTTAAGACTTATTACTCTTGATGCATTCTTACCTAATATTCAACCACAAGAACCAGGAGCATTAACAGGTACCTCAGTTCTACATGACGAATATGAAATTAACGGGAAAGTAATATATGATGGTAAATTAGGGAAGAATATAATTATCGGAAAGATAAAAATTCCAGATGACTTCTTACAGAAAGCCGAAATACCCAATGATATCAAAGACACATTAGATCGAGGAGGTTTTGCTGTTTATTTGGAACTTCAAGGAAAAATCCGAGCCAAATTCTATGGACATAATGATGATTCAGATATAAAAAGAATCATCCGTAATAATCTATACGGTCAAATTCCAGAATTTGATAATATAATTGAGGATAATGGACGATTACGAAAATTGAATCTTACAGGAGGCGCTAATCACCATTTCAATATAGAGCTTACAGAGATTCCCGAGATTCAGAAAAACTTCGATGATATGCACAAGAAACTTATTTCTCTCATGACCGGAACCAAGTTCCTGAATATCTTCATTGCTTCAAATTTTATTTTAAGCGAATCATTATATTGTTATAAAATGGGCGCGTATATGGGTGCAGCTGTTTTGAGTAGAGGAGCCATAGATGCGGCAATCTATTATCTAGCTTCAAGGAAAAATATAGCTAAAGATTATTATAAACCCATAGGTCAGATGGATTTTGATTTTACAGTAGATCAAAATTTAATGGGAGCCACCCCATAACCTAGCTTATGACAAGCAATCTAAATCTAGGCTACGGAGCGGTTCCCAGGTCGTACGACAGGGCCAGGTCTTACTTATTCTTTAAGGAACGAGTGGGTGGACTCTTCCAGTTCAAAGGGGCCAGACACGGGGACGACGTGGTCAGATCTCTCCTCCTGGCCTCCTTCAACAACAGCTACGTCGAGGGCTCCGCCGAGCTCCTCGACGCGTGCGGCCAGACGGTCAGGAATCACCTCAGATATCAGGACCCCTCGAGGCTCCTGGTTGCCAACGATCGGGTCGTCGAGGAGATGAGGTCGCTCGGCGCGCTCTCCAAGCCCCTCATCCTGGCCATAGACTGGCACGACGAGATGTACTACGGAGATCCCAATGCCGAGGGCGTGGTCGGCACGAAGCCGAGGGACGGATCGCACCACGCTTACAGGTTCGCTACTGTGAGCGTTCTTGTCAAAGGGGAGAGGTTGACTTTGGCAGCCGTTCCGATGCTTGACAAGCGTGTCCTCGGTTGCGCCGCAATGCTCCTCTGCAGGGCCTTCGAGCTCGGAATCAAGGTGAAGCTCCTGCTGCTGGACAGGGGCTTCTACTCGATAGAGCTGATGAGGTGGCTCGATTCCTTCAACATAAAGTATGTGATGCAGATCCCGAAGCACAACAGGAAGATTGGCGCGGGGGAGGACAGGGCATACACTACCAAGAGCCCAAACAGGGATGAGCAGGCCACGTTCAGGCTCGTGACCATGAAGGAGGGGGGCAAGCTGCTCATCTTCGCCACGAACACGAGGATAAAGCCGGAGAGGATGAGGAAGCTCTTCAGGAGGAGGTGGGGCATCGAGACCAGCTACAGGATGGTGAACAAGTTCCTGGCGAAGACGACATCGAAGATCTACAGCATAAGGCTGCTCTACTTCTACCTTGCCATTCTGCTCTACAACCTGTGGGTCCTGCTGAACTATGGCAAGGGAGAAAGGGTGATCGTCGAGGCCATCAAGCTCCTCGTCTCACTGTCGTTGATACTGTCATTCATACCCGATATCGAGGCGATGACCTGATGAGGTGGGGAAATTTTGATCTACTGTTTAATGTAATAAATGAAAGGAATTGGCAAGTCATTAAGAATAAAGTTAAAGAAAAAGGAATCTTAGATGAGGAACTTGAAAAGGAATTAGAAAATGCTAGAGAAGGGGGTCATTTGGCTGCACATTTCGCGCAAAGATTAGCCATTTAAGATTAAGGAAGCCTTAGGCTGTTCAGGCAATGAAACCGTTCAACTTCTCCTTATACAGTAGCATATTTACTCTATCTTTGTCAAATTTTCTTAGCAAAATCCTTTTTAAAATGAGGAGTAGTGTTATCTGAGAGAAGGGACATTGAGAAACTTAAAACTCGTATCTGACGTTCTCCAAGGCATTTCGCACCAGTTGAGAATCACTATAGTTGAATCGTTGGAAGCTAGTCCTAGAACCTTCTCAGACCTTATGGTGTCGTGCGGGCTCAATCCTAATTTCGACTCGGGTTTTTTCTACTACCACCTCTCTGGGCTCATCGGAAGGAGGATCGTGGAGAAAGACGGAGAAGCCTACCGACTGACGGAGTTTGGGTGCGCGGTTCTAAAGGTTTTGAAGGCATTGGGATCCGAATGGTCAATTTCCATGGAGGGTAGGATGGAGGTCCCTTCTCCTGCAGGCAAAAGGGAGGTGAAAGAACTGGAAGGATTGACGACCAGATGGGGAAGCGCAGAGGACCTAGAGAAACATAAGGACAGTGTTTCCTTTGTCTTTAACGAAGACAGCGTTCCTGCTGAAAATCGATTGAAAGTTAAGAGATTCAAGGGATGGACAGAGAGAATGCCGCCTTTTTACATGGCAGAGAAGGACGGAAAAGAAGTCGGAAAACTTCACCTAGACAAAAGGCAAGACATTGTTGAAGTAATCAAGATGGAAGAGGGCAGGGCATTGGCGAGACACAAGTCGACGATACATTTGGTAGGCGCTTTTACGTTCGAGGAAGACAGGCAGACGGTGATAGAAACGATGCTGGATGGATTCTTAGAGGAAGCTAAGGATAATGGGGCCGAAGTAATCCGCGCTGAAGTCGATGTTGAAGATCAAGCATACCTGAACGCATTGGAGAGGTCTGGGTTTGAAAAGCTAGGCACGGTACATCGTATGCAAAAGGAAATTAAGTGAAATCTAAATGGAAAGAGCGTAAGCAACTCAATAATATTGGTTACTATGAGCGCTAATGGTAGCCTTGCTGTTAACTATCTGCTGCCAATCTTCGGATGCTGCGCGAACTTTAGACGCGAGCTCCTCCATCAGGTGGTCTACCTTTTTCTCGATTGCCCCAAGAGTCCTGATCAGGATCTCTTTCACAGTGAGGCTTGGAGCCTCGGTGTCTTTCCACAACATGACATCTTTGCTTTGTCCTAGCTCTTCCCGCTTTCTGTTTTGCACCCGTGCCTGGCGGCTACGAAGTCGATGAGTTGAAGGTACTCGTCGAGCGCGATGGGCCAGTCCCAATGTCTCTCGTCTATGGTATGGCAAAATATCCACTTGACGAGTCAATTGTAGTGGAGTTAGTCCAAGCATTTGCATCGTCGTAGGCGTTGTGCATCCAAATCTTATCTGAATCAAGGGCTTCTAGGTTTCAAGACTGGCATCGTAGCCAGGAAAGTCGTTAAGCGCGGACGGGCAGGCCCACCATAGCTTCTCCCTTTACGCCCCAATCGTAGAGCGAGTCTATGAGTTTTGTAGCTTCTTTGTGACCCTTAACCTCCGAATATAATTTATTCCAGATATATTCCTGGCTTGCCAGGCCTGGTTTTTGAAGATTTGCCCTGGGGATCGTATTTGTATTTATCATCGACAGGGTAAATTAAGATCTCCAAGTTGGTTTTCTTACGGATAACGTCGACCATCTCCGAGTAAATTTCCTTCTCTCTTGGTAAGACGTAGATGAAGGCTTTTGTAAATTTCTTTCCCTTTTCCCTGAAAAACTTTGCAACGACGTTGATGTCATCAACGAGCTTTTCAACAGCCTTTTCCTGTCTTTCAATGTTCTCATCTATCTTGCTTTCGACTGCAACTGGCCAACTCTCAAGGCTGAGGAAATTGTCATTGCCTATCTTCTCCCACAATTCCTCCGTGATGTGCGGGCAGAAGGGATGCAGGAGTTTCAGGAAAGTCTCGAGGGTTTTCCTGTCAACTTCTGGCTCCAGAGAATCGAGCAGATTTCTCAGCCTCAAGATGGCAACCCCGTAATCGAAATTGTCGATGTTCTCCGTGACTTCTTTCACCGCTCTGTTTAGCTTGCTCTCGACCTTTTTGCTGGATTTTCCAAACTTCACTTCGCTACAATATCTGATGGTTTTCTCTAGGAACCTAAAAGTTCCCTCGATGCCTTTCTCGCTCCATCGTATGTCCTTATCGGGAGAAGCGATTGAGACTAGGAACAATCTTGCCGTGTCGATACCATATTTCTCCGAGACCTCCTCTGGTAAAACGATGTTCCCCCTTGACTTTGACATTGCATAACCATCTTCTCCGTGAAGCATACCTTGGTTAAAGAGCCTTGTGAAGGGTTCGTCTACCCTTAAGAAACCCAAATCCCTCAAGGCTTTTGTAAAGAACCTTGCGTAGATCAGATGCATGCAAGCGTGTTCAGCGCCACCGATGTATTGGTCAATCGGCATCCAGTACTCGACTTTTTCAGGCTCAAACGGTTTCTCGTCATTCTTGGCGTCACAGTACCGCAAGAAATACCAGCTGCTGTCAAAGAACGTGTCTATGGTATCCGTCTCTCTTCTGGCTTCGCCACCGCATTTCGGGCATTTTGAGTTTAGAAACATTTCATTTGTCGAAAGTGGATTGCCTCGTCCAAAAACCACTTTTTCAGGAAGGAGGACGGGCAGATCCTTTTCTGGGACTGGAACGATTCCACACTCGTCGCAATAGACGACTGGGATTGGCGTTCCCCAATATCTCTGCCTTGAGATCAGCCAATCTTTCAACTTGTATTGAACTGTCCTTTTGCCCAATCTCATCTTTTCCATATAATCGGAGATTTTACCGATGGCGTCTTTGCTTTTCAGACCGTAGAATTGGCCTGAATTTACTACGATACCTTCGTCCACGTAAGCGTTGGTCATCTGCTCTGGCTTCAGGGTCTCATTCTCCGGAGTAATCACGACTTTTATAGGAATGTTGTACTTCTTTGCAAAATCGAAATCCCTCTGGTCGTGAGCGGGAACGCCCATGACCATACCACTGCCGTAATGGGCGATGACAAAATTTCCTACGTAGACCGGGACCCTTTCGCCATTCACGGGGTTGGTCGCATAGCTTCCCGTGAACACGCCTTCCTTTTCTAGAAATTCTGCGTCCTTTTCGCTAGTTGATCTTATTCTCTTCAATAACGATTCTACCTCTTCTCTCTGCACTTCTGTCACAAGATCCATAAGCCTCGGGTGTTGGGCGGAGACGACCATGAAAGTCACTCCATAGATCGTGTCGGGCCTGGTCGTGAAGATCGGCCAGTCCGTCCCGTTTACCCTGAAATTGATATCTATTCCATGGCTTTTACCAATCCAGTTTTCCTGCATTGCCTTTACCCTCTCGGGCCATTGCAGTCTTGGGAGGAATTCCAAAAGCTCCTCGGCATAATTGGTTAACCTGACAAACCACTGCTCAAGATACCTTACCTCGGTATCGGTGTCCTCGTGCCGCCAGCACTTCCCGTCGTGAACCTGCTCGTTTGCCAAGACCGTGTCGCATGTGGGGCAGAAGTTGACGGGAGCCTTTTTCCTGTAGATTAGGCCCTTTTCCATGAACCTCAGGAAGAAGAACTGGTTCCATCTGTAATAGTCTGGCCTGTGGGTCGCCAGCATTTTACTCCAATCATAGCTCAACCCCAACGCTTTCTGTTGTCTTACGAAATTCGCAATGGCATCTTCGGTATATTTGCTCGGATGTATGCCAGCATTGATGGCAGCATTCTCGGCAGGAAGTCCAAAACTGTCGTATCCCATCGGATAAAGGACGTTGAAGCCGCACATCCTCTTGAACCTGGCAAAAATGTCGCCTATCGTGTAGTTAAAAGCATGACCCATGTGAAGACCGGAGCCCGAAGGATATGGGTACATCTCCAAAACGTAGAATTTCTTTTTCTTCCCTCCTTCGTCGACTTCGAAGATCCTGGCCCTTTCCCACCTCTTTTGCCACTTTTTCTCTATCTTGCTGAATTCCGAATTTGCCATTTTAACGGGCTTCTGGTAGCTCGAAAATCTACTAATAGACGGAGGCTCATTGGAGAAGAACGCGATCGCCCATCATTGTCCCCTTTGATGCGTCTCAGTATCTTGCTATATATTATTAAGTGTTTCATGTACTATCAGAGGGAGGAGTTATAAAATCTCTTCTTTCTTGGGATTCTATGCCCGATCTGGAAGAGTTGGTAGCAGGCAGTAGGTTAGGTAAACGATAGGAGATTAATTTATGTTAAGGTGATAGTCTCCTTTTTGGTTAGCAGAACGCTGTGTTCCGCTTGGACTATAGGTTTACCAGTTTCCTCGTATAGAACGGGATAGGCTCTGACGTATCCTTCTCTACGTAGAGCCTTGAATCCCTCTCTAGTTTCTTCAGTGCTGGCTCTTCTCGCGCAATATTACTGCAATATGGCTAGCACATCTTCCCTCTCCTCAGCCTCCCTAGCAATCGATGACAGTCTACTTCTCTCCAGCTCCGCCTTCTTCTTCTCGACGCATTTCTTCACGGTCCTGGGATCATGGCTCATTTCCCTTGCGGTCTCAGCATAGTTTAGAGTCCTCTGATAGACGGCCCAGATTCTATCACACAATTCATCAGTTATCTTCGGCATGTTTCTTCATGCTAGAGAGGGCCATCTCAAGGCTCAAGGAGCACATCAGCCTGAGGGACCACAAGATGAGGGGGTTGAGGAACATAGCGATTCACGTGCTGTACTGCATACTAGCAATGCTGTTCATAGTACACGCATCGATGAGAATTGGAAAACCAAGAAAAGCGAGATCGAAAAACTTATGGCTTGACGCTGTCTTGGATTTCCTTGGCGGTCCTCGCGACGCTAACATTTAATGCAAGCCCCACCGCAGACCATGGGGTCTGGGTCTATGGCCCTTCATACTACGGGAAGGTTTACGAACTCGGTCGGAAACTGGGGTTGGAGGTAAAGACGAGCGAGAAACCCTTCGCGAAGATAATCAATGGCACACATGGAATCAGACAAATTTCAAAAGTTATAGAAGAACTGGTATTAGGACTCGGTTGCAACTCTCCTACCTCAAGATACCTTCAGCCTCGGAGGATATATACTTTCCATCGTCCACTCTTTGTTCCATGTCGTCAGGACCACCTCCATGAAGTAGCCACGCAGAGATCCGCCGCTCAACTCGTCCGGGTAGAAGGTCAGCGATATGTCCGTCTCCTCCCCACTCCTTACCGATATTTGGAACGTCTGAACTAAGAAATCGGTGTCGGGTAGCAATACGATGTCCTTTCGAATCCTTACCGTGACATAGCCTTCTAACGGTACACCAACGGCCCGTATCGTGACATGGGCCTCAACTTTGTCGCCTACCTTGGCGGTTGTAACCCTAGCTGATCCAACCATCCAGTACGCGTCTGAAACTTCTGGAACGCCTTGCGAAGTTAACGTCGCCCTAAGTCTTGGCGGATAGGAGCTGTCCATCGTCTGCACCTTTTGACCATCAAACCAAACTTCGATGAAGTATCCCCTCAGAGAGCCAGCGCTCGGTTCGTCCGGAATCCAGGAGAAGTGAAAGTCATTCGATGCTCCAGTCTCCAGGTCGACATGAAACGCTTGCTCGGCATATTCAGTGTCGGGCGCGTATGAGATGTCCTTCTTGACTTTTATCAGAAGTGATCCAGCGACAGGACCGCCTTGAGCCGTGCAGACGACATGCGCCTCTACCGCGCCGCTCGCTTCAACCGAAGTAACCGGTTGACCTCCCGCGACCCAATAGGCGCTCGTGACCTTGAGCGAACCTTGAGTTGGTGCTGCTTTAGAGACGGCCAATCTGGGAGGATAGGTGTCCCCCATAGTCCATATGCTCCTGCCATTGAACAAAACTTCCACATGATACCCTCTTAGGAAGCCCTCGCTTGCCTCGTCTGGCGTCCAAGAGAAGTAAAGGCGAACATATTCATCTTCCTTGAGGCTGACTGAAAAAGATCTCTGAGCGTAATCTATGTCGGGCGATAAGGCCATGTCCTTCCTAACCTTGATAGTTAAAGTACCTATTACCGAGCCTCCCTCAGCTTTGACAACGACATTGGTCTCCACTGCGTCGCCTGCATTTGCTGACCGACTCCTCTGACCACCCACGACCCAGTAAGCGTCTTGAACCAAAGGCTGGCCGATACTGACACGAAGCCTTGGAGGATAACTTGATTCCATCTCGTATATAGGGAATCCATTCAGTTCTACCTTCAGAAAGTAACCCCTGCACTCCTGCATGCCCGAGCCGTAGCGTTCAGACGTATCTACCTGAAAGGATATGGTGGCTTGGTAAGACGACTCCGTAACCTGAAACGAAGACGTCTGCCATCCTATGTCCGTCGCATATGCCATGTCCTTCCTAACGGATAGCCTCAGTGTCCCACTCATCTCGGTCGATAGGCGGACAGAACCTGTTATTATATCGCCTATCGAAGCTTCGGATATCCTATTGCCGTTCGAGTCGAGCCAGCAGACATCGCTGACGGTTACAAACGGGAGAATCTGATGTTGTCCTAAGTATCCGAAATCGTGAGTTAGAAGGTAGACGACCATCCTGGTTGTCTGCAGCATCTGTAATGGAAACGTTCCATCGGAGCTCGTCTGGAATGGTCCGAACTGAGCGGATAGCTGATAAGGTATAAGATCGAACCTAGGATTCCACAGGACTACGGCGACGTTGTGTGAGTTCGGTTTGAGGCTTATGCCCGACATCTGCAGCATCTTGTCCTCTCCTGGTTGCAATGCTACGGGCATCTCCCACTTCTGGATTTGCTCTACTCTCGGTCGCAACCAGTTAATCAACCCGACATTCGTGGGTAACTTCGGGTCTTGAAGGATGTATACTATTGCGGAGCCTTCCATGGGAACTGAGTCCCTATTCTGGAGGTCGATCTGGCACGTGCCGGCCATCGAATCGAGTGACGCGATGACCGTTGGAGGTTTTGGAATCAGGCGGAACGATGCAGTAAGAGTTCCTTCGATGTCGATTAGGCTAAGCAGTGTCTTCATGTGAGATGTTAGGTCCAACCTTACATTTACTAGGAAATCGTCTTGAAGGATCTTAAGAGCAGTTGAAGCCAGATCGGCCAGCGTTGCCTTGAGGCCGGTGACTTCGACTAGCTGAGATGCGCCAGAAGGGATCTCGTAACTGTTGGGTATTTGGACGGTACCTAAGGATAAATCGTTTACGGTTATACGTATGTCAGCGCGATCTATTTTGACGGCTATGTAGGACGGGTTTGTCACCCTGATGTAAAAATCGAAACTGAGAGTTGTCTGCTCAATAAATTCCTGTGCTATGTGTTCTAAGTTGATATTTGAACTTATTGGTAATACCATTTCGACTATTGATTCTAAAGGTCCCGCAGGACCCAATATTGTGGATAGAAGCAAAGGCGGTACAACTTCTTGCAACATGCCCTCAACTGGAAAATTAGCTAACACTTCTACTCGCTCAATCTTGAACTGGCAATTCCTTATTGCGGCTCGTTGTAGGAACTCATAGCCGAGAATTGCAGCTACTACCAAAATTGGTAAGATAATAGCAATGATGAGAGCACCCCGTCTTCCCACTCCAGACACTATCTGGAAAAGTGGTCGAGATTAAAATTAAGGCTTACTGTTTAGATAACTCCAGCGCGGTGACCTGTTCAACTGATGCCTTTGAATTGGGTCAATCGGTATCGATTTCAGGCTCAATATCTCCATCTTCGGACTAGCAAGGGCAAATAATGGCTTTTAAATCATTTATGGCACGATAAGAGCGTTGTGCTAGAAGGGACGATGCTCAGATATACGCAGTACAAAAGGCGGATGAAAGGGGAGGATCGGTGAAGAGTACTCGGGGTGCCCGATAAGGTCACGGACGAAGAGCTGAAACTTGGCCTAAGGAAGCTGGGCGAGAAATACCTGAGGCTGACGGATCTGATTCTACAACCGCAATACGGTGACGTCAAGATGGCAATGGCAATAGATGCTCACTAGAACAGTAATTGCGCTCGTGATATTCATTTATTCTGGTATTTATCAAAGTCAAATTTGAATCGTCAGAAAGAATTATAAATAAACCATCGGAATCCCGCACAATAACATCGGACGAACCGTGCATAAGGTGTATTCCCCACTGTCCACTTACGGTTACGTTTTCAAGTTCAATATTTCTGTATTTGAAGTTGGATGTCCTTCCAAGATGTAGATTACTGAATTCCGCGTTTTCATCATCGAGCACGATTACGATTCTTCGTACATTTGAATTCCTTATACTGACATTAGGGCTAATGTCAACACTTGAGTGGATTAATAATGTCCAACTACGCTCGAAACCGCCTTGCTCAAGGTCATCTGATACAAGTTCTGTGTCCTCTAAAATAATGTTTGAATTAATGCCTGAAATGGAAAGATTATTTTGTAAGCTCCACTCTTTGAAAAAACCAGTGTTAAGTCCATCTGCAAGTAAAGTGGCATCTTTAGGGACATTAATAAGTATGGCACCGAACTTTGAATTCCTAACTTTAACAACTCCTCTATCAAACGCTCCAACAGCACCACCAATATCAGAAAGAATTTCTGAGCTCTCTACTACTGCTCTTGCATTATCCTCCATAATAAAAAGATGGACCTTTGTTGGGGAGTTTTCCATACTGACATGCGACACTCCTCGAGCTTCAACAACAAACCCTGTGTCCTCCCCCGGTCGAAGTATGGAGTTGTTAATCTCTAGTGAGGAGTAATCCTCCAGATATATTCCAGAATGCCATTCAGCTATGTGATACCTTGTTATCTGCAAAGTTTCTTACTATGAGTTTCGAGCCATTCTTCAAGTAAATGTTCCCAAACTGTTCAAACTCTCCATTTTCTAAGACAAGAACTTCTCCTCCAGACAGGGTTATATCTCCTTTGTGTTCGCCATTTTGAAAGACTTCGGTGGCATCTAAAACCTCCTGCTCAGGCACACTCATCTCAGCTTCAACGCCATCAAAATATACCACGGCATCATCCGATGTTTCAAAACTTATGCTCCCTGCATTCAGAAGAACTTCATCTTGGGTATACACCAACAGCTCACCATCTGCCCACGCACTGATGTTGTTGCCTGTAAAGTTAATTTCTATCTCGTGCCACTGATTCAAGGTAATTCCTTTTTCCCCTCCGCCCAAAAACTAAGTTACCGCCTTGCTCTTTGCAAATGCTACTGCCATTTTCACTGAGCTCTATGAAGTATCTTGCCAAACCACTTTCTCCTTTTTGGGTGCGCACGTTAAGACGGACACTTCCTTGAAGTATTTTGATCCTTAATTTTAGGGATTCGACTGTGCCAGGAATGATCGCTGTAGTGAAAGAATGATTCTCTCCCTTTAGAATGGAGTTTCCATCATCGTCTATGATCGTCCATCCACGACCTAAATTCCAATTCGTACCGCTATCAAAAGTGTCCATAAACACTTGTGATTCTGCCCTAACTGGAGGCACTATCAAGGGAATCGTTGAAAAAATGAGTAAAAAATATGACCATTTGTTCACGAAGTGTTTATGATCGGATGAAATATAAAAGGTTTTTTCAAGGACATGTCGACATTCTCCTAAAGGGCTGGTTACCTTGCAAGCGGATCTTTAAGCTCGACAGAGGATTCTTTCCATGAGACCTTCTTCAACTTTAAAAGATCATCATCATGCGTATAAACGACAGGTATTTTATTTAGAAGGAAGTTGGCAAGGACGAGTGAATCCCTCCCCCCAAGTCCATACTTGCCAGCGATGCTCAGCGCCACGATACAAGTCCTTTTTGTCTGGCTGTAGAAGAGGATGAAAGGGTGCTTCAAAACAAGACCCAGCCTCAACTTGGTCTCATTGGGCAACCATTTCTGGCCAAAGACCAAGGCGTGATATGCTTCGTGAATTACTGTCGGATTGATGGCGAGCATATTCTGCGTGGACAATCCAAGTAAAAGGTCCTTCAACTTGGGGTGTTCTGGATATGCTGGGTCCAGGGAATAACACAGGACATTAGAGTCCAGCCCAATTATCAGCGAGCTCACTTCCAAGTGGACTTGATCTTGGATGGCCCCCAGTTTTCCGGTTTCCCATTCCTCTTGGGTTCAGAGGATATCACTGCCTTGAACTCGCCTAGAAACCCCCTCCCCTTGCCCGGGAGGATTAAGAATCCCTTGCTCCTTTTTTCCAGGATGAGCCTATCCCCTAACTCCTCTCTCACTTCCTTCGGGAGCACTATTCTGCCCTTAGAGTCGACCTTTAATGTGAGAGTCATTCCCACTTATGTATGGTGGGACTACCTTTTAAACCTTTCACATGTGCCCATAAATGACAGTTGTAACCGATTAGCAGCCCGTGTCAATTACTTGGAGGGCCTGCCTTCTCGATACTCGATGATCGAGTGGGCTACCATTAGAGCCACTATTACCGTCGCAAGAAAGGCGATCAGCCTGAAATCAACCATCACTACATTGGATGCAGTGGCGGTACTGCTACCAAGTACAGCCAGTCCGAGATTCTCGATGCTTCCCAAGCCAAGGGCAAAGATCACGATCATGAGCCAGAAAACCTTGTAGGCAATGGATAGAACTAGCCCATCCCGAGAAAACTTCTCAACTGATCCACGTAGGATGATGAAGGCGGACATCATCACCCCAATCACAGCCACCTCGTTCATAAGAGCTGCTAGGTCGATCCCTGCCATCGATGAGAATGCCTGGAAGAATTCCCCGGGGATGTACATCTCGAGGGCAAGCGGCAAGGCCGTGATGAATACCAGGACCAAAAAGGCTACGGCTGCCGACCTTCTTTTAACCCTCATTAGTCACCGCCCCCGATCTTCATTAGTTGTGTGAGTCCCATCAAGTTCCCCAGTTCCCCGATGGTCATCCTCATTTGAAAGTAGCCCCTCGCCTCCTCCATCTTCCCACCTGGGACCATGTCGGCGGGAATCCTCAGGACCAGAGAGAACGGTTGACTGCTTCCCGCCTTTACGAGAACAGTTGTCGAATTTGTGGTAATGACGCGTTCGTTTATGTCGAGTATCGTTATCTCGAAGAATAGGGTCACGTCCAGAAAACCTCCATTCCTCGGGTTTCCATTGAAAGCCATCGTCCAATCGCCTGTGTTTTCATCTTGGCTCAGTTTTGGGGAGAACGAGGAACCAGTGAGCCCTCCCAAGAAAAATAACAGGTTGGAGATGCCGACGATGAAGATGATTATCGTGGCAACTATGAGAACCCTGTAACTCAGTTTGAGTGCTCTCTTTCCCTTTAACATATTTAAACTTCGCAAAGCCATCACAAGTCCGTTGTTTACGATGCTTTCAGGTAGAGGGGATCCATGGGACTTTACCTCTTGGTCCGATCCAACTCCTCGCGCAGACGTTTTAACGCCAGATTGATGGCATGGCTGTAGCCCCCGAACCTTTTCTCCTTGACCCCCTTGGTCATCCACTCGTATAAGTCGTCGTCGACGGTTATCTGCAGGCGCTTCATAGCTGCCCGAATACATGCCCAGTAAGCCTTTTATGCACATTTACACATTATGTATATTGATGTGTATGAATGTCATCGCTGAGGTTCTTGATTTCGGGGGCCTGATCCGATATAGGTGCCCGTTCTGCCAGTCCTCCAATACCAAGTCCATGGCCAACCCCGAACAGCTACTCGTGTGTGATGCATGTCAGCATGGACTTCGCTTTACCGTTCGTGTGGTCGGCGAACCCGTCGGCTAGGCTCTTAGAGGGGGTATTAACTTACCAACTACATAGATAGAACTTCCAACGCTCTGAGCTCCCTCACGATCTGATGGACTTACTTGTTCAAGAGTTCAAGAAGGTGGTAGAAATCGGAAAGAACTAATGAGTCCAACGGGATTTCTCTATCGATTAAAGGGGCCATAAGCTCTGGATAAGCAACAGTCCTGGGAGCTCAGAGATTCACATTTACATTCAGCCTGATGCAAAGCTGCGCGCTGGTTCCTAGTTCTCTTTCGTATAGCGTCTATTGAATTCATCTAATCCCGTCTCATCCACGAACTTCTTTAACAGCTCAACCACTATGGGGTGCTCGAAGTATTTGTTGGGGTTAACGCCCTTTATAATGGTCCGACCCGACAGAGACTCCAATATGTGGATGCATTCGTGGGCTACCACGCTGTGTGCCGTGCACGGATTTCCACGCTTCGCCGCTTCTATCAATCTCGACGAATTCAGGAATATGATCGCATCGAAAGGAACCAGACCCTCAGCCTGTTCCCGGTCAAAGCCCTTATGCGTGAGCAGAATTAGACGCTCTCCTTCCGATAATCCGACCCATCTGCCTTCGGTGTCAAATTTCATTAACCTGAATAAGACCCCATTTGCTCTCTGCCAGTTTTCAGGATTCAGTTCGGATCTATTGGGATATTCTTGAGGATTACCAGTGACAGTTTGACTGTATACGTTCCAAAGCCATGTCCAAGATCTCTCGGTGCAATACAGTGCCTTCACCTTGGGCATCCAACTTGCTTTTATACCTAGTTCGTTATTAGCGAACGATAGAAAATCTTTTGCATAGATATCGATGGTCCTTTCACGCATAAATCTCACCTTTTATTATCTACTCTTCAATTGCCTAACTATGTTGGATGTGTTTTTCACCACGTTCCTTCAACCAAGCTATCGCCATCTTTTCTACCCTGTCTTTGTTTCTGTTGCATAGTCCGCTATCCTCGGTGAAGCCGTGTTCTTTACTAATTTAAGCTATTAGGACACATCGCGAAGGGGGGAGGGAGGGGGTAACCAGGAAAGCGTGATGTGTAATCGGAGGACTTTGCCGTTTGTTGGATACATGCTTATTGGCGTTCTTATGTAGGGAACGAAGATGCACAATTCATGTACCCATCTTGAACCAACGAGGGATATCTGGTCTGAGATGGGCTACGATCCCTTGGGCCAACTCGACCTGAAATGGGCCAGTCGCCTCTACATCGTAAGGTGAGTATACTCAAAATTAGGAGAGGTCTAGTGAGAGAGTAGATAGATATTTGGTATAACTGACTTATGGATAATCATATAGACTAAGAATAATTAAGGATTATTAGATGTGTGCGGGAGGAACTTGGAGTCTAAGATATACAATATTGATGGACAAATAAGGAGGTGATATTTTGGGTGGAGTTGAAAGGTCAATTGTGATTAAGGCCCCACCTGAGAAAGTCTGGGAAATGCTTGCTCTGGACAGGTGGTCAGAGTGGCAGGTAGGACGTGGTATGACCTCCTTGGATATGGAGGGTATAAAGTTCACTTCAGAGGTGAACACGCCTGAAGACAAGTATCGAGTGGGTGCGTCTGCCCGACCAAAGTGGGAAGCAACTTTCAAGGTCACGGAGAGTCTAAAGAACGAGAAGATTACATATCTTATAGAAGAACCAGGAAGAAATAGTACTATAACATATATCTTGGAACCCGTAGAGGAGGGAACTAAACTCACATATACGGTGAGCTATGAAATGCCATGGGGAATTTTCGGCAAGTTCATCGAAAAATTTGTCAAGGGAATAGGCGAAAGCCAACTCGAGAAGTCGCTAGAGAAGTTGAAAGGCATTCTGGAGAAATAGACAAGAAAAGTATAGAGGATTAAGGAGGATGATGAGAATAATGGTGGCTACGCGGGATATACGTGAAGCTGTACGCGAACTTGACTTATCTGACCATCCCCTCTGTGTTCATTCTTCCCTACGCTCATTCGGATGGGTGGAAGGTGGAGCATTGGCGGTGGTCTATGGCCTCTTGGCAGAGGGATGTATTGTTATGGTTCCCACCTTCTCATGGATGTTGCCTCCGACTCCGAATATGCGGCGTCCGAGAAATGGGTGGGATTACGATAAGTTTGATGGGTCAACATCAGGGATCGGGCGCGTATACACCCCAGACACTGTAGAAATCGACAAGGAGATGGGTTCGATCCCCTCCGCGGTTGTTGCGATGCCACAACGAACACGAGGTAATCATCCGCTCTGCTCACTCACCGCGGTCGGGCCTCTAGAACGCGAACTAGTCCTCGGGCAGCGGCCATTAAACGTATGTGCGCCGCTCAAGGAGCTGGCTAAGGCTAATGGCTCAATCATATTAATGGGGGTATGTCTTGGCACAATGACTCTCATACACCTAGCAGAGCAGATGTCAGGACGTAACCTGTTCAGACGATGGGCTAATGGTCCAGACGGACAGCCTATGGAAGTTGAGGTGGGCGGACGCTCAGATGGTTTTGGCAATCTTGAGCAGATCCTTTCACCACTTGCTAGAACAACGAAGGTCGGCTAGAGCACCTGGCGTATCTTTCCAGCGAAAGCTACTTTGGAAACTATGGAAAGATCTATCCGGAAAGATCCATGGTTGACCCATTGCAGCAACTCCGGATGTGATCGCTGTAATGATGCCGTTGCGGGTGGGCCGATTTTATAGAGACAGTAATTCCAGCATTTCGCCGGCAAGAATAAATTAGGCGAAGATATTCAATTGGCTCCATAGATTTCGCTTGTGTAATTATACTTATATACTCGTGAGGTGAAAAATAACAGAGATAAATATGTTTGAGGAAGTTAAAGTAGAGGAAATAAAGGCCTTGATTAAAGATATAATACATATAGTTGAAGAAGTTCCAGAACCTTATAAGCAAATGAGTTTTCAAGTTTTACTTTCAACTTTCTTGCAAAAGAAATTTGTTCCTATTACTTCAGAGGTTAAACCACAATAGGTAGCTTCTGTACCAATCAAATACGTAGTACCAATTGACGTAAGACCTGCAAAGCAAGACATATAGAACCTGTCTTATCCATGGGTAAAGGAGTTGTAAACCAACAACGTGGCTCACGGTCCATTTAAAATTCAAGCAATGTGTTTTATCATAGTAATTTTGGGGGGAACTGAAAAACATGGAGGCGTTGACTTGGATAACTAACGCCAGTTACTTGGATTACTAACTCACGCTATTCTCAGGTAACGACCGTAAAACGCGTTTGTTCTTTTTAACGTCAATAAAAGTTATTAATTTTAACTGTGACTTCCTCAAGCTGCCGCAGGCTTCATAGCAGCGGTAGCATTGAGCTTCCTTCACGCCAGGTTCATATGGTTCCCTTTCGAGCCCATAGGCCTATTCATAGCGACGGATCAATGGAGTATACTAACGGGCATGTGGACGATGTTCTTTGGGGCCTGGATACTGAAGGTCATGACGCTCAGGATAGGCGGGAGCAAGATGTACGAGGAGCGCGGTGTGCCGATCGCGATGGGTTTCATAGTAGGATTCGCGATAGTCGCCCTCTTTGGCGGAGCGACATTAGTGTGGAGGTTCTTCTTCCCCTACTAGAGTAAACCTGAAAAGATTTTGACTTGCTGGGCATTACACGTTCTACTGGTTTTTTTCTGGTCCCTAAGGCGGGTCCGTGATACGAGATAAACTACACGCCGATTCTATATCCTCGAAGTTTCATAAGTTTCATCTACTAAATCAAAAGTAACACCCATATATTTCCTGAATGACTTTCGAGGCGTGAAGGATGATCTCCGCTCTGGATCGTAAAGTCCTGCGAGACCTTGCCAGGCAAGTGGCAGAGATTGCGGCGCTTCCCGCTCAAGTAGAGCGCCGTGAGCTCTGGAAAATGCACAACGACCTGCAGCCAGCCCGCCCGATGATCCTCATCTTTCCGGAGGGATCGTGGGAGGAGCTGTTGACCGAGAAGGACCTGCGGTGCGAAGGGGAAGAGGCCCGCCGCATAGAGTGGGCGCTACGCAGCCGCATCTACTACCATGAGCACTTTCAGGACGATACCGTGATCGAACGGGAGTGGGTCGTCCAAAAGGTGATCCATGACTCCGGCTGGGGGCTGGAGGGCCGACGGATTCCCAGTCCCATGGCTCGCGGTGCATGGAGGTTCGATCCCGTGCTCCTCGGCCCATCTGACCTGAAAAGGCTGCGCTTCCCGGAGATCGTCTACGACGAAGAGGCGACCGAGCGCGAGCTGGCACGGGCTCAGGAGCTGTTCGGCGACATCCTGGATGTCAGGCTAAAGGGGATGACGCACATCTCTTATCACCTGATGAGCCTGTACACGGGCTGGCGCGGACTAAAGGAGATGATGACCGACATGTACTTCCATCCACAGATGCTGCACGATGCGATGGCGTTCTTGGAAGAAGGACATCACCGCATTTTGCGACAGTATATCGACCAGAACCTGCTGTCGTTGAACAATGATGGGACCTATCATAGCTCCGGTGGCAACGGCTATACGAATGAATTGCCGAAGCCTGGCTTCGATCCCGCTCACGTGCGTCCGTGCGACATGTGGGCCAGTGCGGAATCACAGGAGATGGCACAGGTCGGCCCACGGCAACATGCTGAATTCGCGTTGCAATATGAGAAACGGCTGTTGGAGCCCTTTGGACTGAATGGTTATGGTTGCTGCGATGACCTCACCCTCAAGCTCGACGATGTGTTCACCATCCCTCACCTTCGCCGCATCTCCATCTCCCCCTTTGCGGACGTTGAAAAATGTGCGGAAAGGCTTCAGGGAGACTATATTTTCTCATGGAAGCCACACCCCGCGCACTTGGTGGGTTCCTTCGATGGAGAGGCGATCCGTAACTACATCCGACACGCGATCGAGATGGCGCAGAAGCACGGCTGCGTACTCGAGATCATCCTCAAGGATACCCATACTTGCGAACACCATCCCGAGCGCTTCGATAGCTGGGCACAGATTGCGAGGGAAGAGATAAACCGGATCAGTAGATAGGGCCTTCTTCTCTCCCAGTTTATGCTAGCTACTTTCAGTCAGTAATAATCGGTCAATCATTAAGCGACTATCTTCCCTACTCATCATGTTTAACGTGATGTACAAGTAGCCAATCTGACATACACAATAATATATTACATAAAAGGGATGACGAATAATTATATAGATAAGATAAAGCATAGGGAAAACCATGACAATGACTCTCAGCAAACCGCATGTCGTGAAGCAAGGATTGCGCAACATCGTTGGCTCTTATTGTGTTTTTGAGGGCGAAAATGAAGGGGCTGGCTGGTCGGGCTCAACGGCGGCTTTCGATAAACGGAAACAGGAAATCAGGAACCGCAAGGGAGACACGCTCTGGGGGTTCCTGTACCGGCCGCATCGGGATCATCCAGAAATATCGGCGAACGTGATGGCATGTTTCATGGGGGTAGAGGTCGTCGATTTCGATGGAGTGCCTGTTGGATTGTCCACCACCCGATTCGCAGAGGGTGATTATGTGATCGTGGAATGCAAGGGAGACACCTCGAACGAGGTGGATATGGGAATCGGTCCGGCTGTGGGACTTCTTGAAAAATGGATCAAGGAACATGGCTACAGGGAAGGGGACGAAGGGGCCCTTGTCTGCTGGCACGAGAAGATGAACACTCCGCCCTTCCGGCAGTATGTGTCCGCCAGGATTGTCAAGTAAGCGGAACGAGGAAGCAGAACCAGCTTCACTTCCTCGTAGCTTGGGTATGTCTTCACCCCCCATAGGCTTGGAGGTTACATAATACAGAAGTAAGCACTCCGCCAACCGCAGAAGGGAAGACACACATTCTCATCTGAGGATAGTATCAAGAATATGTTGTTGTTCTAAAATACCTGACACCTGATAAGCTTTTAAATGTCCCAAGTTGAATTCGGTAGTTAAGACTTGCTCACAGTAGATCTGCAATACCCCAACGAAGGCTATGAAGTAGTCTTAGGGAAAATGACGAATTACTTCAGGACATACCCCGGAACCTATGCTATAATACTGTCGGGATCATTGGCAAGGGGAAGGGCGGTGAAGGGTTCCTGTATCGACCTATTCATCTTCTTAGGCGAAAGGGAATTCAGACATTTAGCTTCGAGGATTAAGCGCAGGATCAAGGCATACTCCCGTTTGGGGGGGAGGATATGTTATTTCTCTGGTCAGGTCGAAGGGGGTATAATTTTTGAAGGCGATATAAGGGTCGACGTAGCATTTACCGACGGAGGGTTCCCCGTCCATAACCATCGGATGTACATAATTATCTGCTAAGATATAATGCCTATCCCTTAGAAGCGGAAGCTGGCGGTCCATTTTCGTAGTCAATAATGGTCTACTAATGTGGACCGATGAAATTGCTCCTTTTCAGTTGATGATAAATTCGTAAGAACAGTTCCTTCAAGGCGCAGAGGATTATGGGATTCCATTACCAAGTGAGGGAATGGCCTCATCTCGGTAACGGTGACGATTACATAGTGCGGATTCTTTAGCAACTCTCTCTTAGTTATGTGCCTCAGATATGCGGCACCGCCTATGGTGACTTCCGCGTCGTTCTTAATATCGACCCTGTAAGTGTCTGGCTGTTCGATCGTTTCTACTGGGACAGCTTATCATGGGGCAGATAATGCCAGTTTTGAAACTCAAATAGCTGAATTAGGAGGACAATTTGAGGACCATTGGGACTTAGTAAATGGTAAGAACTTTAATGCCTCCCTGTCATATAAGTCTATGGTGTTTTTTCCTGAAGAAATAGGCAGATTTAAAGGGAAGATAGTCATCGACAACTGTCAACTGTCAAAGCAAGGAGGTACAGAGATGACTAAAGAAGAATGGCTCTGTAAGGATTGTAGCCATGCTGCAAGGATTAGAAATAAGCCTGTATGCTGTAATCGGTCTCTAAACCATGTACTGAAGAAGCCAAGGGAAGCTTGTTTAGGCTTTGAATTGCTGAAGCTAGTAGAGAGTTCGAACTAGGTGTCACTACATTAATGGGGGCGTAAGCTATAACACCAACGCAGTGGATTTCTACATAGCCCGTGCTCGAAGTATTACGAAACACTGCGTCTACAGCAAAACCCTGTATGTCCCCGCCAGTACCGAAACCCCGAAAATTCCTCCCACGCTTGAAAAGAAACCAAGGATATGGTCTAGAATCGGTATCCCTGTACTCCACGACGGCCCTGTACCCGGAACTATAGTAACGGACCACGTCCCGCTCGTGGTAGTAGGCGATTGAACTTCCCAGGTGCCTCCTCCAGTTCCGAGCTTCTTCCTGGCCTTCTCTGTCTCCTCTTCCGTATTCTCTTTCATACTTTTCTTAGCCAACGATATCATTTCTTCTCACGTTCTATGCTTCTGGAAGCAATCTCTACAATAGACTGGTCTATCCCCCGTTGGTTTAAAAGGGACTTCCGTTTCCTTGCCGCAATCTGAACAAGTTACCTTGTACATCGTTCTTGGCCTGCCATATCTACCTCCTCTTTCGCCTCCACCACTCATATTTCTCTCACCGTACATTGTTCTTGGCCTGCCATATCTTCCTCCTCTTTCTCCTCCACCACTCATATTTCTCTCACCGCTTGGACGTTGTTGTCTAAATGTTGCTCTCTTCTCTTGAAGATCCGCCAATCTCTTGATATTCGCATTCAACTCCTTTAACTCATCTGCTATTCTCGAAAGACTTCCTTCGCTCTCTTTTTCACTCATTTTTTTTCACCTCGCCACCTCGTCATTCTCCTCTCTTTTTTTATACCCATCGATGTAAATATAAACCGCCTTCCTTATAATGGTTATGGAGACGGTTTGCAGAGAGAGAAAGGAACATGAGCACCAAATGGGAGAGCCATCTTCAGCTCCCTTATGCGATTATCCAATTTAAGGATCTTAAGGATCTGTGCGCTAGGGATGGTCTTAGGCAGGGTCGTTTTTCGCCATAAGATCGGTAAGAGGAGCTTTATGATCGAGCTGTTCTTTCAATTCCATTCCTGGGCCTAGTTGCTTGGGCATATTCGCAGCTCTTCGTCATCGACATCTCCTTCATAAGTTGAGAAAAATTGCTCAGGGGAATCACTATTGCCTGATCTTGATGGCCATGACAGTGTATTCCTCACAGAGGAAATGTTAAACCAGTTTATAGCCACATTTCCTTCATCCTTTGTATAAGTTCTTTTATCAGGTTCTCGGACAAAAAATGTCGCATATTGTCCCCAACGCCAGCTCTTAGTTCCCTTGTCTCTCTCGTAATTGCCAAATCTATATTCTATTCTACCATCTTGAAGATCCTTCATCTGTTATTTAATAACACATAATTGTCCTATGATATATCCAGCCATGCCACCTACTGCTAAGCCCATAATCAGTAAGATTATTGCCATAAAGCATGGGATTATAAGAAACCCTGAAGGAATTACAATGGTGACCTGAGCGTGTTTGATAGGGCGCAGTATGTTATAGAGAAGAAGTTGGTAACGGTTAGGGACACCTACGGCGTCAAGGATGTGAACGGGAACCTCCTGGGCTACATTAAAAAGCAAATTTTGAGCTCTTTTCGACCAAAATTTTGGTTTGAGGGACCGGACGGAACCCGCCAGGGTGAAATCCGCTACGGGAAGTTGGCTAGTGGTAAATACGAGGTTTACGATGCTCAAAATCAGCTTCAAGCTACCGTAGAATGGACGGGGGGACTCCGACGTAAGTGGCGGATGGAAGATCCCCAGGGCCAGCAATTGGCTATAGCCGAGGGTGACTTTATGGGACGCAATTATCAAATCCTAGCGCCAGACAGAAGCGCCATCGCCCAGATACACAAGAAATGGATGTCCATTAGAGGCTCCTACTGCATCGACATTTCACGCCAAGGCTTCGATCCCTTCTTGATCTTAAGCTACGCCGTCGTGATGGACAATTACTTTTCTAGGTAGTTGAGCTGGGAGCTGATCGTCGATTACAAGGGCCATAGGCTCTGGATAAGCGATTGCCCCGGGAGCGGGTAGATTCACATTCACACTCTTCCTGATGCGGAACCGCCACCGGATGGTGCAAGTGAGCTGAAGTAGATCATATTGTTCTTGATAGAGAATACCATCGACCTCGTAGGGGCGATAGCCGATCTATTATAAGTCTAGCTAGACTTTGGATTGATGCTGGGAAGGATCCATCGATGAATGCATTAGTAGGCCTTATATGCCTTTAATGGGTTCTTATGACTTGGAGGCTAAGCTGGAATTGGTAAAGCTGTATGGGGATGTTAGGGTGGTCCTAGAGGAGAACATAAATTCTATCATTCGAGAGCCTAGGGCAAAGTTCGATTTTTTTGTGGAAATGTCAAGAGGCATCGGAATACAACCGAACCTTGAAAGCCTGTTGAGCCTCATTTCGGGATTCCTCTGGGGTCTCGTCCATACGTACTACGCAACCCGAGTCGGCAGAGAAATGGACATGGATGAGACCGACGACTTCCTAGAGTTACTTAAGAGATGGGCCCCTGAAATGCGGCTCGCTCTTTCGAGTGTGACTGCTGGATGGAAGGAGCCTGAGCCGTAGCAATCCATCGCTTAAGGGTGATGAATGGGCTATCGCCGACTCGGCTGACGGTCGTGGTCTTTCGTATGGAAAGAGCAAGGTCGATCAGAGGAAGCTAGGCAGCAGAGGCTGGCCTGCTTCCGGAAGATGGCCTTCGTCTCCTACGTCCTCAACTGGCATCTGGGTCCGTCGCAGTGCGATTTTCCCCGCGACAAGGTAAGCTGGTCGTCGATTACGAGGACTATAGGTTCTGGATAAGCGATTGTCCGGATAGTAAGGGGCAAAGTTTCTTCCTCAGATGATGTCTCTTTTCGCTATTCTCGTGCCTTATATATGTCGACCCGTTAATTTAGCCTCACAATGGCCTATCTGGGGCGAAGGATTTCAACCCAAAAAGAAAGTCCTGGCGACCCCAGCGTGTCCTGATGCAAAGTTCGGAACCGTAGGGTTGTGACCTAGCCCTCGTATATAAAATGATATATATCATAATGTTCCCAAAAGGGGTGAGAAGTGATATAAATGTCAACTACCCTTCTGCTCAGGAAGTTACGTATCGAGAATAGGGAATTCGTAACCTCGGATGAACTCAGAAACTATTGTAAGCCGTTGAAGGCAAACTACGAAGCTGTGATACGTTACTTCATCAAGAAAGGCTACCTGCAGAGGGTCTTCAAAGGCATCTTCTACGTCCCGTCCCTAGAAGAGCTGAAGCTCGGGAGGAAGAGGTACAACCATCTGGAGCTGGTTGCGAAGGGACTTGAACTAAAGAAGGTGGACGACTGGTACTTCGGGCTGCATACCGCCCTGAAGCTAAACAACATGACACATGAGCACTTCTCGATGGACGAGGTCGTGAGTGGCGTGCTATTCAGGGCGAAGCCAGTGAGGATTGCAGGGCACGTCTTCAGGTTCATCAAGCTCTCCCCCTCTCTACTAGGTTTCGGGGTCGTTGAAACGAAGGGCATCAGGTATTCAGATGCGGAAAAGACAGTCCTCGACTTTGCGTATCTCTGGAGATACAACGGGGTTCCCATCGAAAAGATAGTGGCTGATCTTTCCGACTGGGCCCGAATATCATCTAGGAAGAAACTCACGAAATATGCACTCCGATATCCATCGACTGTGCGTAGGGCCATAGAAGGCGTGCCGGTGTCGAAATGACAAGGTCCGATTTCGTAAACGAGTTGGCTCAGAGATTCGATATTCAAAGAAGAGACATTATCGAAAAGGACGTCATCCTGCACCTTATCTTGTTTGACCTCTCCAAGGATGATTTCTTCTCCAGCAACTTCGCCTTCAAGGGTGGGACATGCTTGATCAAATGCTACTACGGCTACAAGAGGTTCTCTGAGGATATCGATTTCACTTGGAAGAAGCAGGAAGACTTCGTAGAAGCGTCACAGAAGCAGATCAGGAAAAAGCTGTCTACGCTGATAGACCGTACAGGCAAAGTATTCGAAGGTATTGCATCCAATAGACGCCTGGAGTTCAAGTGCAGGAAGAGCGACCGAAATTACGTAGAACTTGGTGGCAGTAACAAGTTCTGCACCTTCAAGGTGTGGTACGACTCAGAGATACTCAATCGCAGGAGCTTTGTCAAGGTTCAGATTAACTTCGTGGAAAATATGTGTTACAGTCTTAAGAGGCGAAGGGTCCGTAGCCTCCTGGCGACGAAAGACGCGCAACTCATGGTTCTATTCCCTGAGTATGACTGGTATACTGCAAGGATCAGCCTTGACGCCTACGATGTTCGCGAGATATTGAGCGAGAAGGTGAGGGCCCTTTTAACTAGGTGGGGTACGAAGGCGCGGGACTTTGTTGATGTCTACCTGATATCGAAAGAGTATGGATTGAAGCCTCAGGAGGTGGAATCATGCATAATCAGGAAGATCATATTCGCCACTGGATTGTACTCCCGGTTCAGGTCTAACCTCAAATCAAAGGAGGCCTTGCTCAGACAAGGGAGGATTTTCGAGTGGGGACAAGAGCGCAGCCTGCTTCTTTCTGGATTTGACGAGGCTGATTTTTACTCGTTCCTCAGTGGTTTCGATAATTTCCGCACAAGAATGATAAAGAGCACTTTGATCAATTAGGTACTAAAAATAGGCGTTGTGACCTGGGTTATACTAATATTGTGGTATATAGAATTCAAAGTCTACGGTTAATGGCCAGCCTTCCTTCTCCCTCTGAGTTTGTCGCCCTCATCTCCTAATTTTCCAAGCCTGTAGCGCGTATCAAAGAATTTGGGTAATATCTTGAATCCCTTCTTAGGATTAATTTCAAGTATATGAACAAAGAAAGGGCTTTAGCCTTTGAGGAGAACAGGATTAGTTTAATTAACATTTTTAGTAAATCGATTATCCTATAACTCATGTCAGCGCACCAGTCTTCTTGCTCTTCCTAAGTTCTTACCCTCCAAGAGCTCTCGAAGGATCGCTGCCGTGCCATCTCTCTTGGCGCCCTCCCTCAGAGCCCTTAGTGGGATTTTCCTTGATGTTATAATGCTTCGAATGTCTGCCTTGTCGATGGCTTGCCTCTCGGGGTCTCGCGTGGATTTGATCATGCGAAGCTTCGCGAGGATCAGTTGAGAAGGTTCATGATAGAAGACACGCATCCCGAGGAGCGTTCCCTTCATCCCCCTTAGGGGTTTATCGGATAGGATGATGTCAAGAGAATGGGGGCTTCTTGTATCTTGACATGTGATGATCCCATAACCCGAGCTCCACGCGGATGCGATCTTCGTCACGCTTGCCTTCAACCCAGCTCTCACGAGGGCCTTAGAGAGTTTTTCAAAGTCTTCCGGACATGCTTTTATTACAAGGTCCAAGTCCATCGTAGTCCTTGGCCTGCCGAAATAACTTACGGCAAGAGCGCCGGTCACCATATACTCCATATCGGCAATGTTCAGCGTTTTTAGGACCCTACTGATGAACTGCTCGAATGTTTCCAGTTTTAGACACCGCGGAAACGTCGTCCGTGCATCATTCTCCTTCTTGCCTGTAATAGGAGCTGTTCCTCTGCAATGCCCGGATTCTCATCTCTGATGGAGTCGATGCAGACAGCTGCGGCAACGTTGCTCATGCTCACTGCCAACCTAACGCTTTCAGTTCTCTTCATGCTTTACTCTTGACGTGCCTACCATGCATATAGGCTTAGCGCTGGGGCTTTAGGGGCTAGACATTATGGCCTGATAATCATCACTAAGAGTGAAGCAATCTATGGTATATAAAACCGCAAGAGCTGGCGCGCTTGAAAATTGACCGGGCCATTTAACAGAGCCGAGCACTTCATAACGTGCCCGCCAAAGGCTGCCGTGAACTCGACCAACTCTCCGCCGCTTTCCGAGAAAGCCCCTGTGTCGTAGAGATCGAGCACCAAACGATTGTCCTTGGAAGGTGGCCAAATGAATTCACTCGGTAACCGAACTGTGTAATGCAAGTTCTGACTGTTGTCCGGCCAATCGTTGGTCGGCCAGATTTTCCTCTTCGGAAGTGGGCTGTCCTCAACACTCAGCCAGAGGTTTACGTTCATTCGATTAGTTTGACAGAATCCAATCCTAGTCGCAGGCACTGGTCTTGGCGGGATGATGTCAATCATGTAGGCGTTCCCCAAGTTCCCCCATATGCCTTGCTTGTTGTCGATCTGAGAAAACGTGTAGCTACTATATCCGTTGTCCCCGTATCGGTCACCGTAGCTATTGACGAATTTGAAATTTTTCTTTGCAACGTTGTAGCCGACGATGGCGATGACATGTCCGCCGTCCTCCAGTTGGATTGGGTTGCCATTCGCCAGCCATTTCGTGAACTCTGTAGAACTTACTGCTACCTTCTTAATGTCAGATGCCAACCGGTAATTCCCCGCTTCGTTGACACCCTCACCGGTCCAGCTTCCAGTCCAGCGCGTCGAAGGGTGGGTGAGTTCGGTTCCTTCAGTAGTACAACCAAAGCTTTGTTCAAGCCATTTCAATCCACTTACTTTATGAAAGTGCCCGTCTGGGCTATTAATGCCCCCTTGTTTTTCCCAAAGGTCCCGCCTGCGGTGAAGGAAAAGCCCTAGATTCAATGAAAGATTGGGTGAGTAAGGGCATGCCATCTCGTTCATGATGTCCCAAACTGCAAGCAGCGAATAACCCCAGCAACCCTCACCACCCTGGCAGCGGATGAAGTGCAGATACTTAGATAGGTCGACCTCAACGGGCATCACGCTTATGGGAGTTGGGGCAGCGATTGTCGCCATGGTTGCCGCAGTTCGCTGCAGTTCATCCAGTACCATTCTGTCAGAAACCGTAACGTCATGCGTAAGCCACTCACGATAGTCAGGCATTAGCGCTCTTTCCTCCTTTAAGCTTCGCTACGATGTTTCGAAGTCGGCTCCTGCGGCAGCGAAAGAGATCGCTGGGACCGTGCCTGTCGTTTGGGGACCAAAATCAACAAGGACTGAAATCCCAAGGCCGAAGAGCATTTTAGGAGATTGAGTAATGAGCCACGAATTGAATTGGTCTACTACCGTAGAGTGATCGCCAGTCAGCGAGAGGTTATCAAAAGAGGCGATCTTCTTGCCTGCGTCGTAGACATGAATTGCTGTAATCTTAGCCGTGCCCTCAGTTTTGTAAAAGACAAAAACCTTCTTGAGGTACGTACGAATTCCGTCAAAGATTACAGGAGTTGGAATAGCGAAGTGGAACCATTCCGCTCCGTAAGTCCTGAAGATCGCGGCATAACCAGCATATTGTTTTGAGATGAAATATCCTTCCCTTTCCATCTTGACAGCCGTGCCATGGACCCAGAAAGCTTGTAAATTTGCCATTTTCACTCCTCCTTTGTGTGTGGTGAATTGCATGTTCTACACTTAAAATTTTCCAAGGCGTGGAGCTTGGTTAGCTCTTCTTTTGCTTTCTTGATTTGTTTACCCAGTGGGTTAATTTTACGGGAGATGCAACAACGCCAACTCGCATCTCTTCGTCATATTAATGTGGACCGATTAACTCAGTGAACGCAGTCATAATATTGGAGTTGTAGGCCATCTAACTAAAACTAAATTTGAGGATATCGTGATGTTACGCATGAATAAACGTATATGTTTTTCGTTGCTTGTAAAAATACCTCCTGACTAAGGTTGAAATATGCGATAAATCTTTTATTGAGGGGGAGGCTACTGTGTCAGGAAAGCGACATGCACCCTTATTCAGTTCGCTATCATTTCAGCCAACGATTCAACGCCTCCGCCAGGGATGCGTTCGAGTGGGCCACAGACTATAGTCCTGGAGACTTGGCACTGATGGGAGAGGGAGGCCACCGATCCGTGAAGGTGCTCTCCGACGACATCGTCATCCTGACGGATTTCTTTCATGAAAGAGGTAAGGACCGTATCACCAAGAAGAAGCTAGTCAGGATTTATGGGGTCATCTCAAAAATTAGTAAATGAAAGGATGATTTCCAAAACTAAAATGCTAAATATATACTGAATACATAAAAAGATTAGATATGTTTATCAAAGATGAGATCGCGAGAAGGCAACTGGAGCTAATAAGACAGGAAATCAAAGATGGCGTCTTTTTCACCAAGCCATGGTTTGATCTGGATGTAGAGGCGTATCGCGCTTACAGGGAGGGCAGGACATCCGTTTTACCAAAGCCCTATTGTGACGACCCAGTCGATCGGATGATGATGGGGAACGTCCAGGGGAAAAAGGTCCTATGCCTTGCCAGCGGAGGGGGCCAGCAATCCGCAGTGTTTTCCCTCCTCGGCGCTGATGTCACCGTGCTCGATCTATCCCCTGAACAACTGGACAGTGATCAGAAAGTCGCACGACATTATGGATACGAGGTGACCACGATACAGGGGGATATGAGGGACCTATCCATGCTTCCGGCGGCATGTTTCGATCGCGTCTATCAGCCCATATCCACCCTTTTCGTCCCGAACCTGCGGGAGGTTTATTCCGGGGTAGCGCGCGTACTCAAACATGGCGGGCTCTATTTTGCAGATTATTGCGTTCCACTCCTACAGATGGCCGAGAACAAGGGATGGGATGGCAGAGGATATACCCTATACATCACAGAGCCGTACATCCGCGGAGCGATATTGGAGACCGATGACAAAAAGCTGAATTTCACCGAAGGGGTATCGTTCAGCGAATTCCATCACCTTTTGTCGGACATCATAAATGGCCTCATCGCTGAGGGGCTCTCTATCCGCGGCCTCTGGGAAAATCCCAGGCCCGATAGCGGACCCCCTCTTAATGAACTCGAACCCGGCACTGAACGACATCAGGAGCGATATTTACTATTTGGGCTTTCTGTTATTACTGAACGTAAGGTTTAGGTTTCCCCATCCAGGTCATCTCCACGGCCAATCGTGATAAGGTAAAAGTTCAGATAACTTAACTACTTTGTTTTTTCCTAAGATGATGTCGGTTTCTAAATTATCCTTGTGGATTTGACGTATAAATTCACGGCACCTCCCGCAGGGTGGTAAAACATGTGCAACGCCCTCGTCATCTTTCCAGACAGCGACGAGCTTTTTAATTCGTAACTCCCCAGCGGTCACCATGGCCGCGATTGCGCTGTGTTCAGCACAAAAACCAGTACCAGATCCAGTATCGATGCAAACGCCGAGATATACGTTGTCTTTATCTGTAATCAGAGCGCAACCGACATCGGCGAAAAGACGACCATCAACATTTATCGGCTTGACTACGGATTCTGCTTTCTTGGTGAGTTCTTCATTTGTTATATCTGCCATACTATTCGGATTGTGTTTCAAGGTTAATTAATATTTAGACCCGAGTTGAAATGGGAAAACGGATTCTACTGTAAACCGACAACACGGCTCATGGTCCATTTTAAAATCCTGATAGGCAATTTGTTTTATAAGGACTTATTTCCCAAGACGGTATCGGTGAGGATCAGAATGATAATCCTGATTTTGTCACTTTACCTGCCCCGCGTTATTGCCTTTTTAGCTCCCTCAATAGGGCCGTAGCGCGCTTGCAGAGAAGCCGAACTTAAAACCATATTAACCTTTTTTTACCATACGTCAGATAGGTGTTCGCACGCCAAAGGCCATTGGAGGAATATAGTATGAGTAAAGAAAGGCCAACTGTTTATCCGTACATACCTAACTCTGTATCCACAGTAAAGAATCGGATGCTCAAAGAGGTTGGGGCAGAGAGCGTAGATGACTTCTTCGAGGATATTCCTGAGAAACTAAGACTCAAGAAAAAGATGAATCTGCCTAAACCTCTCATGGATGAATGCTCTTTAAGAAGGCACGTAGAAGGGATCCTATCGAAAAACAAGACATGTCAGGAATATCTCAACTTCTTGGGTGCCGGATGCTGGCAACATTATGTCCCTGCGGTATGTGATGAAGTGAATCAGCGAGGCGAGTTTCTAACTGCGTACGCAGGTGAACCTTATGATGATCACGGGAGGTTTCAGGCACTTTTCGAGTATGCTAGCATGATGGGAGAGCTTCTAGACATGGATGTTGTGAATGTTCCAACATATGACTGGTTACAAGCAGCTGCTACTTCCATTTGCATGGCATCAAGGATGACGGGCCGACGCGAAGCACTGGTGTCTGGAACGATCAGTGCTGATAAATTATCGAAAATCAGGGATTATTGTAAGCCTTATGTGGAGGTTAAGCTGTTGGACTATGACACTGAAACCGGACAACTGGACCTCAACTCTCTCGAGATCAACGTTTCATCGAAGACTGCCGCCGTGTATTTTGAGAATCCATCCTACCTCGGATTTATTGAGATTGATGGAGATGAGATATCTAAGATAGTTCATGACCATGGTGCGATATGCATTGTCGGCGTCGATCCCATTTCATTGGGAATCCTCACCCCTCCGGTTCAGTACGGTGCAGACATAGTATGTGGCGATCTACAACCACTTGGCATGCACATGCAATTCGGTGGTGGGCATGCCGGATTCATCGCCACTCGGGATGAAGAGAAGTACGTGATGGAATATCCTTCTAGGTTATTCGGAATTACTCCGACTATGGTTGAAGGAGAATACGGATTCGGTGACGTTGCTTATGAACGAACCTCGTTCGCACTAAGGGAGAAGGGCAAGGAGTTCGTGGGCACAGCTGCTGCTTTATGGGGTATAACGGCTGGCGTTTACTTGGCACTAATGGGACCACAAGGCATGCAGGACATTGGAAAAGGTATCATGCAGAGATCACGTTATGCGATGACGCAGATATCTAAAATAGACGGCATTCGGTGTCCTGTATTCAAATCAACTCATTTTAAGGAATTCGTCGTAAATTTTGATGGTACTGGCAAGACAGTTTCGGAGATTAACAAAGCTCTGTTAAGGCATAAGATATTTGGTGGAAAAGACCTGTTAAAAGAATTCCCGAAATTGGGGAATAGTGCACTTTACTGCGTTACTGAAATTCACACCAAGGCCGATATAGATAGGTTGGTATATACACTGAAGGAGGTGGTCTGATAAGATGGAGGATATAACTAAGAAACGACATGTAGATGGAAAACCAAAACCAAAGCGCTTTCATCAGGCTAGGTGGGATGAACCAATAATCTTTGAATTGAGCAGCGGAGGAGAGAGAGGCATCCTTATACCAGAAGTTGAGGATGAGTTAAGAGATAGTGTCGGAGATGTTATATCAAACATACCTGTAGAAATGCAAAGGAAGCGACCACCCAAATTACCAGAACTATCCCAACCAAGGGTATTGAGACACTATGTGAGACTATCGCAAGAAACCTTGGGGACAGACCTTAACATTGATGTAGGGCAGGGAACCTGTACAATGAAATACAGTCCGAAGATCAACGAACAACTGGTCAGAATACCCCAAATGACTGAAATACATCCGTTACAAGTTGAGGAGACCATTCAGGGCATACTAGAGATTATGTATAAGTTCGGACAGTTCCTCAAAGAAATTTCGGGGATGGACGAGTTTTCACTTCAGCCCGGTGCTGGTTCAGCAGCTATATACACGAATGCCTCGATAATAAGGGCTTATCATGGATCTCGAGGGGAAGCGGATCAGAGAGATGAAATCATCACTACGATCTTCTCTCATCCTTCAAATGCCGCGTGCGCCAAAACAGCCGGTTTTAAGGTCACAACTCTGTATCCTGATGAGGATGGCTATCCTGATCTTCAGGCATTGAAAGCCACCGTCTCAGAACGTACGGCTGGGCTGATGATAACGAACCCAGAGGACACTGGCATTTTCAATCCGAAAATTGAAGAGCTTGTGAACGTTGTGCACGAAGCAGGGGGATTGTGCTTCTATGACCAAGCAAATGCTAATGGAATATTGGGTATAACTAGGGCGAGGGATGCAGGTTTCGATCTTTGCCAGTTTAATTTACATAAGACATTCTCAGCTCCTCATGGATGTGGCGGACCGGCAGTTGGTGCTATTGGTGTGATTCAAGAACTTGCAAGATTCCTGCCTGTTCCTGTTATTGAGTTTGATGGTAGTAAGTATTATCTGAACTATGATAGGCCTGAGAGTATTGGAAAGGTGAGATCTTTTTATGGAGTCGCACCAGTGGTATTAAAAGCATATGCATGGGTGATGAGTCTTGGCGCAGATGGCCTGAAAGAAGTTGCTGAGATCGCCGTTCTTAACAACAATTATGTACTCACAAAGTTGTTAGAGATACCAGGAGTGAGTGCACCTTACGCCAAGGGCAAACGTCGAATCGAACAGGTCAGGTATAGTTGGGAGAAATTAATGAGGGATACAGGGGTTCATTCAGAGGAAATCGGACTTATGGCTACAGACTTTGGTGTTCATTACTGGACCAGCCATCACCCATGGATTGTACCAGAGCCTTGTACTATCGAACCAACCGAATCGTATTCTAAGGCTGACCTCGATGAATACATCGAAATACTACGTTACGTATCCGACATGGCGTACAAGAATCCTGAGCTGGTTAAGACCGCCCCGCACAATAGTAGCATTCATAAAATCAACCACACGCCTTTGGACGATTCATCGCAATGGGCGATGACTTGGAGGGCATATCGCAAGAAAGTAAGCAAAGAGGAATAATAGAGAGAATTCTCTGAAGGGACATCCCCTTTTAGCTGATACTGGTGATGCGTTCGATTGGATGTTAAGTGGCCATATAAGAGTAATAACAGTATACAATGAGCAAATAATTTATCATATCAAGTGGCACTGGTTTTCTTATCAATTGATGCCTCACTTTCGAGAATAGGTTAGGTATGATTGAGGTAACGTTTTATATTCGGGGAGGTGTCCCCGAATATATGCCAAATCCTGCTGAACTTAAATCCCGAGGGGCATTGGACGGGAAAGTCGCCCTGATCACCGGTGGTGGGTCAGGCATTGGTCGAGCAACAGCACTGCTCTTTGCCCGAGAAGGTGCAACGGTGGCAATTGTTGATGTGAACGAACTCAAAGGGCAAGCTATAGTTAAAACGATCATCCAAGAGGGAGGACGGGCGATCTTTGTGCACGGCAACGTGACCTATACTGCAGACTGCCAATCGGCTGTCCAACAGACTGTTGAACAACTGGGGAAACTGGATATCCTATTCAACAACGCTGGCATCATCCGACGCACATCTGTGTTAGAGACAAGCGAGGAGGAATGGGATCGGGTGATGGCAACCAATGTAAAATCGGTCTTTTTATTTTCAAAATATGTCATCCCGATCATGGTTAAAGCGGGTGGCGGCGTGATCATCAATACCGCATCGGGATGGGGTCTAGTTGGTGGGCGGAATGCGGCCTCGTACTGTGCATCAAAGGGAGCGGTGGTGCTGCTGACAAAGGCCATGGCCCTAGACCACGGTGCGCAAAACATCCGCGTCAACTGCATCTGCCCTGGCGATACGGATACACCTATGCTACGCAGCGAGGCCGAACAGCTTGGCATACCTGAGGGAGAGTTCCTATCCGAATCAGCGAAGCGCCCGTTGCAGAGGATTGGAAAGCCAGAAGAAATCGCTCAGGCAGCATTGTTCCTGGCCAGTGACGCATCGTTGTTCATCACCGGCACAGCGCTAGTGGTTGACGGTGGTGGGTTGGCCGGATCTGGGTGAAGATGCGTATTCTCAGTCCATTGAGGAATACCTAACCAGATGCACAAATCTTATTAACACGCCCACAAAGGAAAATATGTGGGAAAATGGGTGACGAATATAGAACCAAAGAGGTCACTACTACAACCCTTATATGGGTGGCCGTCCTAAGTGTCGTTCTAACAGTTATCTGGAATTTATGGAAGGGATTCTTACCTCCCGTAGCCGCCTGTACTCAGACCTTCAGTAGTCTTATTCCTACTCCTGGAGTGGAGATGATGGGGTTACCGTTTCTGATGATTATGATAGCCATGGCCCTCATACAGATTCCATCGATGAGGAAATACTTAACAAGAACAAATCTAGTGTACCTATATGCAACGTTCTTAGCTGTATCGTACTTCACATGGGGCGGGGGGGCTTATGAATCTCTTCTGTTCGGTCGAATATTAAATCCGCCTCACGTTAAATATATCCCAGAGTTTGTGGCTCCTTCGAATGAAGTAGCTGATCTATTGCAGAGTGGAATAGGAAGCATCGGAGCCATGCCCTGGGCGGCCTTATTCCCAGTGATCATTTGGAACTTCCTGATGTTTGCTTTATTCGGAGGTATAAGCATAAGCCTTGCTAACATCTTACGCAACCAGTGGATAGACGTAGAGATGATGCCCTTTCCCCAGGTAACTCTGGTTCATACCGCTTTGGTAAATGTGGAGAACAGTGTGAAGAGGGAGTGGCCTTCCAAGACTTCATTCCTCTCAGGGATGCTTGTTGGATTTCTACTTGCAGTACCTCTAAGTGGAACTACACTCTTTCCATGGTTCCCGGATATATATGGATGGCGTAGCAACACCTGTGGACCAGGATCTCAGCAGTTCGCCCCACTGGACATGCCGTGGAATCTAGGGTTCGCTAAGCAAGCTCCATTGTATGCGCTTCTACTTCTAGTGCCTGTCCACGCACTATTTAGCCTAATGTTTTACACGCTGGTTTACGAGGCATCGGTTTTCATAGCATACTACATGGGATACTACACGGGATACATTCAGGAGGGATTCTGCGCAAGAGCATGGTGTGCGCCCAATCCTCTTCACAGTCCTCCGCTTTCTTTTGCAGCCATAAACGTCGGTGCCGTGGTAGGTCTGTTCGTGATTACATTATTCTTCAACAGAAGCTATATTTTTAAGACTTTAAGAGCTGCTTCTAAGGGGAATGAGCTAGAGCAGGGAGAGCCTATGTCTTATAGAAGCTCATGGTTAATATTTATGGTGTCATTCCTACTTCTAATAGTGTTCTTTGTGTTCACCGGGCTTAGTCCCTGGGTATCATTTGTTCTAGCGCTCACAGGCATCATAACTTGGTTTACTATGGCTCAATTATGGGGGAGGCTGGGTTTTAATATAGAGGCATGCTACGACTTTGCTCCAGGCTTCGTTAGGCTTCTAGTTTGGCCCACAGTAGCACCGACTCCAAGTGTAACTTCTACGGATCTAGCTCTAGCACCCTATATAACCGAGGAGTGGGTAAGCCATGGGGCTTCTCTTGGATGGGGGGCATCCTTCTATACGACTCTAGCTTCATACAAGATGGCGAGTCTTTCAGGGGTGAACACTAGGAGCCTGTTAAAGGTTGTAGCTGTCGCCCTACTCATATCGATGTTCTCTACTATGGTAGTCCGATTTACGATTTACGGTGTATTTGGAAAAGCCGCCACTAGCTCCCCAACCATTTACCCTATGGAGAGCGTGTCTAATAGGATCTGGGGCGAATCAGTAGATACGCCGATGACCGGGGCTTTTCCATGGATATCCTTAGGCTTCATATTTATGGTTGTGACAAGGTATTTGTACACCACAATCCTGTGGTTACCAGATCCATTAATGGCGATACCTGCTTGGTCGTACCTTGCTACGGTTCATGGAGTATGGTTTGCATGTTTGGTGATATGGATTATAAAAACGGTCGCGTTGAGGGTTGGTGGAAGCAAGCTTTATGAAGAAAGGATGGTGCCTTTCGCTGGAGGGTTCATGCTCGGAGATGCACTGGAAGTATTAATTGCAGGAATCATTGCATTCACCATATTCAAATGAATTTTAGTATAGTGTTATGCATCACGACGATATAGAGATTCAATAACTTTATTGATCCCAGCTAGGATTCTTTCGCATTCGCCGTGAGAGAGGTCGACCGACCCTGTAATGGGATGGACTCCTTGTTGGTCTCCAGATGGTGAGAAAATAGCATTCTCACAGGGAAATATCTGTGTTATGAACGCTGATGGCACTGGGATAACACAACTAACCGCCGGCCTCAACGACATGTATCCAGATTGGCAGCCATTAAGACATTAGGGAGTTAGGACTAATGATATAGATTGCAGCGATACAATTTACGGTGGTATTTCGAGAAAGGCGCGGATGCGAAGATAGAAATCCTCCGGGCGCTCTTGCCAAAAGTGGCCGCACTTGTCCAGCACGACGAACTCCACCTGGGCTACCGATAGGGCCGTCACGGTGGCTTGGGCCGTCGGCATACCGAAGGGATCGTCCTCACCCCATAAGAACAATACCCGATGGTCCAACCTGGCGACGTCTGCGGTAAAGTCGAAATCACCCAGAGCGGACCAGGTCAATTGCTGTACATCTGGATTGTAGTACAGGTTTTTCAATTCGTCTGGCGCTTCGAATTCAGGGTCGGAAAAATAGGACGGCAGTAGATCCCCCACGGAGGTAGGGTGAGCGGGGATGATGCCCTGCTGCTGCAAGGCCGCGATTCGCTGGGCCATGTACGCCTCTGCATCACGCCAGGCCTGCATGCTCGGCGGGCCACTCCCCATCAGCACGATTGAGCGCACCCTCTGCGGATAGATGGTCGCGTAGCGCAGCGCCAGGACGCCTCCCCAGGAGTGCCCGAACAGGTGGACTTGGTCGGCGCCTACCGCCTGTCGTACGGCCTCAAGGTCTTCTATGTATTTAAGCAGACTATAGTCAGCCGAATCGTCGGATGGACTCGTCGAGCGGCCTGTACCACGCTGGTCATAGGTGACCACGGCGAATTTATCGCCCGCAAGCTGCTCCAGGCTGGCCATATAGCCACTGGACATCCCAGGTCCACCATGGATGGCGATGAGCACGTTGCCCGATTCCGGATTGCCCGCCACGCGAACATATAGCGTGACGTCGGTGGCCTGGACCTGCAATTCCCGAACCGAAGGTTGACGCGCGCTAGTTAAATACCAATACGCAATGGCAACTATGACGACGACTGCGACAAGAGCAATTCCAGCCTGTAGCCTTGAAAACATCCTCATCGAACTGCTCAACGATTTTACGTTAAAAGGATTATTTATGTACTTCTTTGCAGTAACACTTAAAAAGTAAAAGTTAACAACTCGAACTCCACATGTGATTAAAGTGGTTGAGCGACATAAGGTCAAGATAACTGTGTTAAGGCGATTTAGTCCAT
>Ga0315280_10001453_pt1 | contig 40762 bp, 30 predicted proteins | sample YL17G06_40_MG_FD_203697 | JGI IMG/M metagenome (GOLD analysis project Ga0315280, IMG submission 203697) | Sediment microbial communities from Yellowstone Lake, YNP, Wyoming, USA - YL17G06_40 | ecosystem: Environmental > Aquatic > Freshwater > Lake > Sediment | place: USA: Wyoming | collected...
TATTTGCCGACCTTGAAAGGACTTTTGATGTTGATGTGAGCGAGGATGCCCTCGGCCCCATCGAAACGCCGCCAGCGGAAACCCTTGCGGATGTTTTCTTCACGAATCTCCTGCGTATAAAAGCCCATCATTTTGCTGTGCTTGAGACTGTCTGCAATATGTATTAACGCAGTTGTTTTTCCACACCCCGGCAGGCCCGTCAGCAGGATTTTGTTAGGTTTAGAAAACATCTTTATTTTTTGTTCAAAGAAGGCAGATGGCGATTCAAAAGCAGGTATCTTTGCTTGCGCGCGTTATTGTTGACACCTGTTGAGTCATTCACTTTGTGGGAGCGTTTGTTTATGTATTCTGTCGCGTAGCGCTGCAGGGTCGTAAGAGTTGCACAGCGCAACATCATAAGTTATTTCCCCCGACTCGTATAACTCTACAAAAGAATCATCCATTGTATGCATGCCTTTTTTGTGCCCAAGCTGGATAACATTGATTAGCAGGTGTAGCTGACGGTCGCGGATATGTTTTCTTGCTGCGTTATCCATGACGAGCACTTCTGTTGCAAGCCGTCTGGTTTTTTTGTCTGCCGAAGGAACGAGCCTTTGTGCCACAACTCCGTATAAACAATTGGCCAACTGTGTGAATATCTGAGGCTGTTTATTTTCGGGAAATATGGACACAATCCGTTCAACTGTCTGAAACGCATTCGGCGTATGGCAAGTAGCGATAACCAGGTGTCCTGTTTCGGCTGCTATAAGAGCGGTTTCTGTCGTTTCGAGGTCTCGCATCTCACCAATGCATATTACATCAGGGTTCTGACGCAGTACATGTATCAATGCACTTGAAAATGACCTTACGTCCGTGTGTAATTCCTGCTGAATAATAATTGCCTTTTTTTGTTTGTGCACATATTCGACAGGGTCCTCAATGGCGATTATTTTACAGCGGCGCTCACTGTTAATTATGTCTATCATAAAGTTCAAAGTCGTGGTCTTGCCGCTTCCTGTGGGCCCGGTCAAAAGCACTAAACCGCTTGTTAATCGTGTAAAATCTTCAACTTGTTCTGGTAATCGGAGTTCTTCTCTGGTCTTGATGTGGTCCATTACCGGCCTGATTGCCATTTCAGGATTAGCTGCATGGTAATATATCGAGACACGGAAACGTCCCAAATTCGGTTCATACAGCGAACAGCAAAGCTGCCAATTCTGCTCGAAGGTCTTCTTTTGCTCTTCGTTCAAAAGCTCCATACATAGACGGGCAGTGTCTTCGCGCGAAAGAGGAGGCCGGTCAGCCAAAACTATTTCGCCATTTATCCGGAACGTGGGCGGCAAACCGGCTACAATATGAATATCAGATGCGTTCTCCCGCCGGGCAAGTGTTAATATACGCTGCATTTCCATTGATATGGCCATAATTTTCCTTACCTTCTGAAAAATCTACGCAGAAGACCCCTCTTTTTAAGTTGCTTTAATGAGGTCCTGGCTTTATCCCAATCGGGGCGGAGTTTAAGGCTCTGTTCCAAAGTCGCTCTTGCTTCAGAAAGACCAAGTTTGGCCTGGCAGCAGCCTAACTCATACCACGCCAACGCTGATTTCGGGAAGACTTTTACCACATCATTGAGATACCCTATCGCGGCAGAACAGTTTCCTTTTCTCCAGAGCAAACGAGCAGCCTCCAGTTTAATCACAGGTGTCATATTACCGGCCATACTTACGGCCTTACTAATGCAGTTCTCAGCTATCAGGCCTTTGCGGTCCAGCAGCACCTCGGCTCTGGCCAGCCAAACCCGTGAGGTCAGATTATCTTTGCCGACCGAATTGTCCGAATAAGCAATCGCCTTTTCTAATTTTGCATCGCGCAAACAGGCCACAGCTTTTACTGCCAAAAGCTCTGAATGCTCCGGAAATAACTCCAATGCCTTGTCTGCCCAGACTATTGCTTCGTGATACTCCCCGAGCTCAATCAACATAAGTACCTGCCCAACCCACGCATCAAATACCGTACTGTTTTTCTCAAGAACTCTGGAATAATTGCGCAATGCCAGTTCGAAATCACCAACCAGCCAGTAACGCAAAGCCTCTTGATAAAAATAATCCGCGTCGCGAATGGACTCACCCTGCGAACCTTTACGTTCGGGGCTTATTTCACCAAATTCAAGCTGTGAGAAGCGATCCATCCGGTTTTACCTTATAAAACCTCGTCTTGATAACGGCCACCACCGCATAAAAACTTTAGCTTCGATATCACTATCTTTCACCAGACATACCTGGCGAATGTGTGAAGCATCAAGCCTTATGCCATGAACACTGACCCTATACTGCACACTTACAAAATAGCTGTCGTCCGGAACCGTAATGGAAAAATCTACCTTACCCAACCACTGCGGGACGGGATATTTCTCCGTTTCCATCCTCTGACCGTTTACTATGAAAACACCCTCGACAATTTGGAGTTGTTCACCGGCAAGACCCACAATTTCTCCAATTACCACATCTTCGCTATGAGTCACTCTGGTTCCATAGAGAGTAGCAGGATGTATGAGGACTAATGACCCTCGTGGTAAAGAAATTTTCTGGTACAGACCACGTCGAGCCAGCAGGTAATCGCCGGCTTCAACGTTATGATAGGGAATGGTTAAGCTTGCGTATCCTGAGGTAAGGTTATGAAGAATTACTCGGGGAGTGAACCTGTAAATAACAGTCAGACCAACTAATACAAAAATGACCGTCATTATTTTTTCTCCCGCACCTGGTAAATCTTTTAATATCCCATACCGAATCGTGATACCAGTATGGACTCCAATCGCCAACCCAAGCAAAATAAATCCCGGCGCACTACCGTAAAGGAACAAGCCCGACAAAATCAATGCCAGCCAGGCGAAAAAATACCAGCGGACCTCTTTGAACCGGCCTTGTACGAGGTGAGCAAGGCCCGGTATGACCAAAAGAAACAATCCCCAAAATCTATCACTGAAGAATTCTCTTATCCATATTGGGAAATGAAGGTTTACATTTTGTTGGGGAATCAGCTTTGCTTGACGGACCCATCTTATTGCACTGCGAAGCGGTTTTTTCCAGCTCGGCATCCGCGGCGGATAAACATTTATTGCCGTCGATTTAATCTCAAGAGCAGCACCGCATTTGATACATCTCTTTTGCCCCGGAATATTTTCGAATTTGCACCTTTCACATCTCATTGCATATTATTCTTCTGTTTTTAAGTTTTGCTCAAGGTTAATCCGTGTCTTAATGTCGGGCTCGTAATATTCGCTTGTCAACTGCTGGTCCTTGACCTTGCCGATGATTCCGATCAGCCATTTCGAATACGCCATGCAGCTCTTTCCCTTGGCCCCTTTTATATGAACTTTGACCTCGCCGGTTTTAGATATGGTAATTTCAACCTCGTGTTGCGCCATAATTCAATCCACCCATCTACGGACATGTATCCGAATACTTTCGTCTTCCATAACTTCTTCATTAACTACTTGAAATTCTTTTCGTTTCAGCTCTCGCACCACTTTGTCATAAACAAAGCATTGCGTTAACTTTTGAGTGAATTCCTCTGCTATTTGTTTCAGCTCTGCCTCGCTGTGCCTGGTTCCTTTTGCACATACACTGCATCGGCCTCGCTCATCACGTTTTACACGCAGCTCTATGTCGCCTTTTGTAAGAACTATTTCCTGGTCGGTTGCCATACTTTCCATCAATACCTTACTATCCGAAAGTTCAACTTCTACATTTCGTTCAACGTTGCTCTGTTTTTCTTCGACCGCTTGGCTAATCGATTCTTTTACCAACAGCCCCATAGCAGAAGCTGCGCCGGCAACTGCGGCGGTTATCGCCGGCCAATTCGCTATTATTACTGGTGTGAGGACTATTATGGCACTCATAGCTCTTTCCTTTCCGCTGTTAAAGTTTTGCGACTTTATATTTCAAGTCTGCGTCTCTCTTCACCGGCCTCAGCAGCGACTTCTGCGCTGGTCGCCGGCCGAGCCCGGCCTTCTGCCCATTTGCGAAGAGTATCAATATCTTCACTCATCGTTTTTGATAATGGTACCGTCTGTCGTAAGCTCTCAAGCAGTCTTTCTGTTGTAAGGTCCTGTTTCTCATAGAACACATCAAACATTGCGCTTATTACGGACTCCTCGATTTCCGCACCGCTGTATCCCGCTGATGACCTTGCAAGAGTGTCGAGGTCGAATTTTGATGGGTCCATCTTTCGTTTGGCAAGGTGAACCCGGAATATCTCTTTACGTTCCTTAAATAGAGGCAAATCGACAAAGAATATCTCGTCAAAACGTCCTTTTCTCAACAATTCCGGCGGAAGCATTGAAACATCATTAGCCGTAGCTACTACAAAAACAGGCGACTTTTTTTCGGATAGCCATGTTAAAAATGTACTGAAAACACGAGACGAGGTGCCGGCATCGGTAGCCGCCCCACTGCCGCGAGAGCCGCGGAATGCCTTGTCAATTTCGTCTATCCAGAACACCACAGGAGAAACAGATTCCGCAACCTTTATGGCCCTGCGGATATTCAGTTCAGAAGAACCTACAAGGCTTCCAAAAACGCGCCCTACATCAAAACGAAGAAGCGGAAGCTGCCAGACAGTGCTTATGGTTTTGGCCATCAGGCTTTTCCCGCATCCCTGCACACCAAGAAGCAGGACCCCTTTTGGTGCCGGCAGTCCGAATGCACGGGCCTGGTCCGTAAAAACAGCCGAGCGCTTTGTAAGCCAGCTCTTCAGTGCATCCAGACCGCCCACCGAATCCATCTTCTCTTCAGCATCATAGAATTCCAACAGACCGCTTTTGCGCACTATTTGTTTCTTCTCGTTGTTGATTACCTCCAAACTCGCACCACCAAGACCGCGGTTCTGAACCAGCGTTTTCGCCAAAACATTCTCCGCTTCTGTCAGCGTAAGTCCCAGCAGTGCGTGAACTATTCGTTCGCGGGTTTTGCCGTCTATTTTCACATCCAGCTTGGGGTTGTCTTTGACTTCCTCAACAATCCTGGCCAAAAGCGCTGCAAAATCATTTTCGGTCGGCAAATCAAAGTCAATCAAGGTTATATCCTTTTCCAGCTCCGCAGGGATCTCAAGCATTGGGCTTACAATAATTATCGTTTTATAAGTGTTCTTGAGCGATGAGGCCGCCTCTCGCAACCGCCGAATCACAGACATGTTCTGCGTCTTAAGAAAAGGGTGAAGGTCTTTGAATATATAGAGAGCCGGATCCAAGTGCTCAATAACATTACCAAGCGCCACGAGCGGGTCTTGTGTTGCGCTGTCATAATGCTTCTGCGATTGTATATTTGTCCCAGCCGGCACAATGCCCGTATTAATTGACCATTCGAACACATTCTTGCCAAGCCGTGACGCTATCTTGGAAACCTGGTTTAATACTCGCTGCTCTTCCCAGCTTATAACATAAATCAGAGGATAACGAGCCCTGACTAATACCTCCAGCTCGCCCATTTGTTTCGTGCCGCATAGGCCGACAGCTATCTGTTCCCCTTGTTTTGCTGGTTTAGGTTCTGACATTTTCTTTTGTCTCCATTTTAGGGGGTAGCACACTACTATTTGGATCCACTGCTTGCGCCACTTCTAAGAGCGTTTCATCCGGTGTAATCATAACCACTCGGCCATTTTTCAATATGCGAATCTCAAAGTCGCCGGGTTTTCGTTTATATGGCTTATTCTTCATTCAATCAGTTTCAACCCCATACTTTGGGCCATATCCTTGGCGCATTGCAGCTCTTCTTCTTTAAGATACCTCCTTGGAGCTGAAATTGCCTCTGCCGGTGGTATATAATTACCTCGAAGGCTCAGTTTTACTTCGGGTATATTCTCTGCCAGCCACGTCAATGTTGGTTTAAGGCAGCACTCTCTATGACCCGGCATAATTAAATGACGAACTATTACGTCCGCGTGTTTCCCCGCTTTCAATATATTTTGTCTTGCTACCGCCACGTAATTTTTCGCCCCAAGTAAAGCTTCTGCACAGTCAGCATTGCCGCACTTAAGGTCCGCAAGATAAATATCAGCCAACCCGGTCATCAGCATATCCACTATATCATTATAATACATATTGGAGTTCCACACTACTGTTATTGCCGGCTTTATACGGCCGAGCAGTTCCAGAATTCCATGCAGATTCACCGCAGGTTCACCACCCAATAAGTTAAGTGTTTTTGCTCCTTGGTTCCGACGGTAAGAAATCTTTTTGACCATATCCTCAACGTTCATCTCCTTTGCTGCGTACGGCTGTTCGTTCCATTCTGCCACAACGCAGAACTCACACTTTAAATTACATCCGGCAAAGTGGATTTGGTGTGAAGGTACTAATTCGCTTTCCTCGCCAGAATACAGCATCTCTCGAAAGCATCGCACCGAATCATCTAATCCGCAATAGCCCTTCTCGCCGGCGGTTCGGTCCACACCGCACCGGCGTGGACACAGATTGCAGCGAATCAGTGCTTTTCTCGCGACCTTTGCCCGACTAATAGCTTCTCTATGTGCTCTACAGTCCATATAAATCAATCAATATACGCACATCCAATCCTTATCCCCTTTTTATTATTTCTACCCCCTATCACTATCCCCTATTTTTCCTCCAGCCAGTGGCCAGCCATAAATGCGAAATCTTTGAAATTGACTATGCAGTCGCCGTTTATGTCGCCTGCGACAATAGTTTCGCAAACCGGCTGGCCAAAGTATGATTTGCTGGCTTCGGCTGTTCCGCCGTAAGCACCCATATTGATAATACCGCCATTAGGAAATGGCTCTAATCCGATTGGACTTGCTGTGTCGCCTGCATCAATGCACAAACTCGTCACTTCGTCCTTCGTCCACCGTCCCTCGTTTGTGTCCCATCTACCTGCCTGTGATTTCAAATGATAATCATTGCTATCAGGGTTAACAAAACATGGGTCGGCATTGATATTGCCGGCTCCACCCAAAGAGCCGGTCCAGCCCTGGAGCAGGCAATAATTTATGATTGGCGTTCCATCCTGAAAACTTATCTGTCCGGACTGTCCCATCCCGCTGTCGTCTCTATTCCCCCAGAGGATGCAGTTCAGCAGTATTGGACTGAAGTCGTAGTTATTGGTGATGCACATCCCGCCACCGGTCTGGCTCGCTGAGTTTGCGGCGAAGGTGCAGTTGACCAGGTTAGGAGCGCTGCCTGTGGTGTTGTAGAATCCCGCGCCGATTTGGGCCGAGTTTCCGCTGAATATGCAATCGGTCAGCGTCGGGTCGCTGTATCCATCGTTCGCAATCCCGCCGCCGGTCGAGGCCGAGTTTCCAACAAACCGGCAGCCCGTCAGTATTGTATCGGTGTCGCCCTGATATATCGCACCGCCGTAGCGGGACCAGTTGCCGGTAAACGTGCAGTCAGTTATATTCAGGTCGCCCTCATAATTGGATAGTCCCCCTCCATGGTCGCCGGCGGTGTTCTCGATGAACACACAATGGTCAAGCTTGGGAGCGGAGCAATCATTATCTATTCCTCCGCCTTTGTAGCCGGCTGAATTTCGGATAAAAGTGCAGCCGGTCATTATAGCATACGTGCATATAGTTCCACCGCCCGAGGTAGCCGCAAAATTTCTGATGAATGAGCAATTGGTGAGAGTAGTATTGATGCCACCGTTCAACATTCCGCCTGCGTGCGTTGCGGCGTTGTTGCTGATTGTGCAGTTGATTAGATTGGCGGGGCTGCCTGAGTAAATGACCAGGCCTCCACCTTGAGCTGCGGCGTTGCCAATCAGAGTACAGTTTAGCACTGTCGGGCTGCCGGATTTGATGAACATTCCGCCGCCATAGTAGATTGGCCACTCGTGATTTGCGTTGCCGCCGGTGATAATGAACCCGTCGAGAATTGCGTTAGGTTCTGCACCGTCGGCGGTTACTACGTGGTAACTATTATCGGAACGGGTTGGATGGTTAAGTAAATCGCAAGGGTCGGTTACGTCGGTATCATTTCCACCAAGGTCTCCGCTCAATACGGTTCGATATACCTCAATATTTCGTGCATTTGGGTCTGCCCCCGATAAAGACATTCGGGGGCCGGCGTAGCCGCCACGAATCGCAACGCCAGTCTTGAGCTGAAAGGTTTCCGCCCGCCCGAGACTTGGCCGGTCGCTTAGAACAAACAAGTCCGGTTTGTAAATGCCCTGAGCGACACGGATATTGTCCCCATCCGAGGCCATCATCAGAGCATCTTGCAGATACTTATAAGCATCCCGCCAGCTTGAGCCATTATTTGCGCCGTTAGCATCGGCGTCAACGTAAATGGTTCGTCCGGCATAGGCGGTACTACATAGTACCAGCAGAAAAACGGAAATTGTCAGCCAGGTTTTGAAATTCGTCCTTCTGAACATTTGCAATCCTCCTGCAAAAAATATGATTATCTGGCAAAACCACACCAAATTATATCAAATTTGCGGCCCTTTGTCCAGAAATTTAGCTTTGTTAGGCGGGTCTTTTGGATTTGACCCAGCTTTTGATTTTAGCGAGTGGGAATGTATTGAGGACGTTAGCTTTTGTTACCCAGCCGCGTGCGGCGGTTGCGACGCCAAAGCCCATCAAGGCAAGGCAGTCGATACTGTGAGCATCGGTTCCGATGGCCAGTTTAATCCCTGCTTCGACTGCCATTTTGCAGTAGGTATCCTTGAGGTCCAGCCGATATGGGTTTGCGTTGACCTCGAGAGCGGTGTGTGTTTGGGCGGCGTGCTTGATTACGGCGGCGATGTCGATGTCCATCGGTTCGCGCTGGCCGATAAGCCGGCCTGTCGGGTGGGCAATGCAATTAACGTAGGGATTATCCATCGCTTTGAGTGTGCGGCTCGTTACCTTTTCGCGGGGGCTGGAGAGGCCTGAATGTATCGAGGCGATTATGAAATCCAATTCAGCCAGTAACTTATTATCGAAATCAAGAGAGCCATTGGCGAGGATGTCAACCTCGGTTCCGGCGAGAATGGTTATACCTTTTAGCTTTTCATTGAGCTTGCGGATTTGCTCGATTTGCCGGGCGAGCTGTTTGGCTGACAGGCCATTGGCGATTGCTGAGGAGTGCGAGTGGTCGGTGACGCAGATATATTTGTAGCCTACATTCTTTGCGGCTTCGGTAAGTTCCGATATGTCATTGCTGCCGTCGGATGCGTTTGTGTGGACGTGGAGGTCGCCTTTAATGTCTTCGGGGGTGAGCAAATCAGGTAGAGAATGGTTTTTTGCGGCCTCGATTTCGCCGCGGTCTTCGCGCAGGAGAGGACTGATATAATCGAGGCCGAGCTTGTGGTAGATTTCCTCTTCAACCGGCCCTGCGAGCATTTTATCTCCCTTGAATAGTCCGTATTCATTGAGCTTTAACTTTGCTTTTAGGGCGATTTCCCGCAGGCGGACGTTGTGCTGTTTTGAGCCGGTAAAGTACTGCGCGGCGGCGCCGAAACTTTCTTTTGGGACGGCGCGGACATCGACGTGGACAGGGACGGTCTCAATCTGGATAATTACTGAGCCTTTTGTTGGGCCGGCTGCGAGGACCTCCTGGACAAACGGGGCGGTGGTAAACGCCTGTATGATTTGCTCGGCGGTTTTCTTACCCTTGCCGGCGGCAACGAGTATATCGACATCACCGATGGTTTCTGCCCGGCGTCGCAGAGAGCCAGCGGGCTGAATTTTCTGGATGCCGGATTGATTCTTGAGAAATTCGCTGACAATATCCGCCGCTTCGAGGGCCTGGTCAAGGCGTATTCGACCTGTGGACTTTTCGAGGAATTCGATACCTTTTGCGATTGCCGCTGCCTTTTTGTCGCCGAAGCCGGGCAACTGCGCAAGGGCGCCGGTCTGGATTGCATTTTTGAGTTCGGCGATGGTGGCAACCTTCAGTTGTTCATAGACCGCCTTTACGCCTTTTGGTCCTATACCGGGGACGGTAAGCAACTGTAACAGCGTTGGCGGGATTTTGGTAAGAAGCTGCTGGTGGGCGGTTATCGTGCCTGTCTTTACAAATTCTTCGATTTTAGCGAGACTGGATTTTCCGATGCCCGGTATTTCTGCGAGCTTGCCGGCTGCAAGGAGGATTTCGACATCCATCGGCATATCAGCAAGAACACGGGCGACCTTGCGGTAGCTATTGATGCGGAACGGGTCCTCGCCGAGGATTTCCATAATGTCGGCCATCTCGTAGAAAAGGTCGCTTAGTGCGGTGTTTTTCATATATTTGATTATATCTGTGCGGAAGCAAAATCAAAGGGGGAATTTTTATAAACGGCCTGCTTTGAGGGTAAATGAGTAGATGAGTTGATGAGTATATGCGTGAATTTTCGATTTGCGATTTTCGATAAGGGTCTATCGGGTATAATAAGGTATTAAGTATTTTGCCATTGAAAGATGGTCTTGAGTTGAAGGTTCGGTGCGAATTATGTCCGAAGATATCGCAGGGGTAGTTTTTGGACAATGGCCTGCCCAGTAGGTCTCTAAATTTGGTCTCATAGAAGTATTACGATACGGGTGATATAAACAACGATGCCCAATAATAATTCTAATAATGTAGTTGGTGTTCAGCATATTTTCCGTGCGTTGCGGCATAGAAATTATCGTCTCTTTTTTGGCGGGCAGAGTATATCTCTGGTCGGCACGTGGATGCAGCAGGTAGCAATGAGCTGGATGGTGTATCGCCTCACTAATTCCGCATTATTGCTTGGTATTGTTGGATTCTCGGGGCAAATTCCCGCTTTTTTTTTAACGCCTCTCGCCGGGGTCATAGCTGACAGGTATAATCGCCATCGTGTTTTAATTGTTACCCAAACTCTGGCAATGTTACAGGCATTAATACTCTCAACGCTTGTCCTTACCAATCGTATAACGGTAGGGCAAATCGTGGCGTTAAGCATATTTCTTGGCTTAGTGAATTCTTTGGATATTCCTGTTCGGCAGGCATTTGTTGTGGAAATGATAGAAGAAAGGGAGCACCTTAGTAACGCAATAGCATTAAACTCTTCTATGGTCCCTGCGGCGAGGTTAATCGGTCCATCTCTCGCCGGCATCCTTATTGCCGCTTTCGGAGAGGGTATATGTTTTTTGCTAAATGGCGTTAGTTATCTTGCGGTTATCGGCTCTTTATTGGCGATGAGAATCACCCCAAGGAAAATAAAACCATCAAACACCCACGTTTTACATGAATTAAAAGAAGGTTTTGTTTATGCCTTTAACTCTACGCCCATTAAGTTTATTCTCATCCTTCTGAGTTTGGTTAGTTTAATGGGCGTGCCGTCGTACCAGGTGTTAATGCCTGTTTTTGCAAGAGATATTTTTCATGGAGGGCCAATAACCTTTGGCTTTCTGATGGCGATGTCCGGCGTCGGCGCTTTAACGGGCGCTATCTATCTCGCGGGCAGAAAAAGCGTCATTGGTTTGGGCAAGATAATTCCATTGGCCTCCGGCTTTTTTGGTTCGGGAGTTATTGCGTTTGCATTATCCAGAACTCTGTGGTTTTCAATGGCAGTGATGTGCATGACCGGCTTTGCAATGACGGTTCAGATGGCAGCCAGTAACACAGTGTTACAGACCATTGTCGAAGAAGACAAACGCGGCAGGATTATGGGCTTGTTTACGATGGCGTTTATGGGGATGGTGCCTTTTGGAAGTTTATTAGCTGGAAGTTTGGCCAGTAAAATAGGTGCGCCGAATACTTTATTGCTCGGCGGGACATGCTGTGTTATAGGTGCGCTTATATTTGTTAGAAAGCTCCCATCATTACGGGAGAAAATTCGCCCTATATACATAGAAAAAGGTATAATCACGGAAGTAACTATGAAATGACCTGTGAGATTGCTTCGCGGCAACATTTTATATTTTTCCGTTGAAAAGCGGGGTTTGGGTTGAAGGTTCAGTGCGAATTATGTCCGAAGATGTGTATTATTGAGCAGGGCCAGAGCGGCGACTGCCGGGTGAGAATCAATATCGATGGGGCGCTGCGGACGGTGGTTTATGGATACCCTTGCTCAATGGCGATTGACCCTATTGAGAAGAAGCCGCTTTTCCACTTTCTGCCTGGCAGCAAGATTTTTTCGGTTGCAACGGTGGGCTGCAACCTTCATTGCAGGAACTGCCAGAACTGGGAAATCTCGCAGGCCAATCCTGAAGACAGCGAAGCGGCTTTTTGCCCGCCGGCGAAACTTGTGGTAATTACTAAGAGTTCAAGATGTTCTTTGCTGGCATATACCTACACTGAGCCGATTATTTATTATGAATATACTTACGATACGGCAAAGTTAGCCAGAGAAGCGGGCATACGCAATGTGCTCGTAACAGCGGGATATATAAATGAGGAGCCGTGGAGACGGCTGCTTAAATATGTCGATGCGATAACCTTGGATTTGAAAGGAATTACCGAGGATTTTTACCGGGACGTTTGCTCGGCGACATTAAAGCCCGTTCAGAACGCTCTGGTTGTGGCCAAGTCGTGCGGAGTGGAGGTTGAGGTTTCGAACTTGGTTATACCGACGCTGAATGATAAGCCGGAGGAAATACGCCAGCTTGCCCGATGGGTCAGGGCGAATCTCGGCGGTGAGACGCCGCTGCATTTTTTGGGGTTTATCCCGCGGTTCAAGATGCGTAATCTGCCGCCGACTTCGCTGGAAACATTAGAGTCGGCTCGCGGTATCGCGATGGAAGAAGGGATGGACTACGTTTATATAGGCAATGTCGCCAGCAAGGAAGGTCAGAATACGTATTGTCCGGGCTGCAAAAAGTTACTTATTGAGCGCAGTTGGCACGCTATATTGCAGAACCAAATAAAGGAGGGTCACTGTCCTGATTGTGGAAAAGAGATTTATGGAGTTTGGAAATGACGCGAAGAAAATTTATTCAGGTTTTGGCAAAAACCGGGGCGGGGATTATTGCAGGTGTTTTATGGATAGCGGGGGTGCCGCGCAGATTTGTGCGGGCACGGCCGGTTAAAAAGTATCCTGGTTCTTTGAAGTCTATGGGGGATGTTTCCAGAGGTGGCAAATGGAGCGGCTGATATGGACAAGGAATTGAAAAATCGAATGGTAAGGAAATTTCTGCTGGGTTCGGCAGTTGTGTTGTTGTGTGTTTTTGGTTTGCCTTTCTGGGCAGGGTGCACCCGCAAAGTCCCTGCGCCGGCTAAAGAATTACCGGAACCTGCTCCTGAAAAGTTGCCGGAATCTTCTCTGAAGCAGCCGACACCAGCCAAGATTGTTTTGCGCTCGTCGATTGCAGGGACGTGGTATCCCGGCGATGCTAACACACTACGTAAGCAGATTGAGGGCCTTTTCCAGAAAGCCGAAGTTAAGCCGAGAAACGATGTGATTGCGTTGATTTTGCCGCACGCTGGGTATCAGTACTCAGGGCAGACAGCAGCTATGGCGATAAAGTCTATCGGTAAAGAATATAAAAGAATCGTTATTATTGGCCCGAGTCACCGTGTCTTTATGGAGGATGTATTGAGTGTTCCGAGAGCAACTCATTATCAGACGCCTCTGGGAGAGATAGAGGTGGATGTAGAGTTTATAAATAAGCTTTTGAGGTATTCAATATTTCAGAATGTGCCGGACACAGACAAGTATGAACACAGTGTTCAGATACAGGTTCCGCTGTTGCAGCACAGCCGGAAGGGTTTCAAACTTGTGCCGATTGTTGTGGGCAGTTGCTCGCTGGATACGATTATCAAGGCCGGCAACATTTTGAAAAGTCTGGTGGACGAGGGGACACTTGTAGTTGCCAGTTCAGACTTCACCCATTATGGGCCGAACTATGCGTACGTGCCTTTCAGGGAAAATATACCGGAGCAACTCAAAAAGTTAGATATGGGGGCTTATGAGTATATTGCAAAGCTGGATAGCAGAGGTTTCCTGGAATACAGGGAAAGGACGGGTGCAACGATATGCGGTTGGGTTCCGATTGCAATATTGTTTTCGATGTTGGGCCAGGGTGTTAAAGCTGAGCTCGTAAATTACGCAACCTCCGGCGAGCTGATGGGGGACTTTACCAATTCGGTCAGTTATCTTAGCGTTGCTTTTTGCGGTGCGTGGCAAAAGTCATCTGCGAATGAGCCGCAAGCAAACCGGACGGAGTTGAGCAATGAAGATAAAAGTAAGCTTTTAGTTTTGGCCCGTAAATCGATACTTTATGCACTTGCGAACCGACGGGTCCCCGAGGAATCCGAGTTAGGTGTTACGGTCAGCGATGCGATGAAGATTCCGCGGGCAGCATTTGTGACGCTCAAGAAGAATTCCCAGCTTCGGGGCTGTATAGGTGACGTCTTCCCGCAAAGGCCGTTATATAAGTCCGTTATTATTAACGCAATCAACGCCGGCTTCAATGACCCTCGCTTTGCGCCTCTGACGGCAGCCGAGTGCAACGACATTAAAATCGAAATCTCCGCGCTTACGGCACCCGCACCTATTGCATCGCCGGATAAAATCCGAATCGGCATAGATGGTGTCGTGTTAAACAAAGATGGCCGGTCGGCCCTCTATCTGCCCCAGGTTGCACCCGAACAGGGATGGGGTCTCAACGAGATGCTCGCGAATTTGTCTCTAAAAGCAGGTCTGCCTGCGGACGGCTGGAAAGAAGGCGCGAGCTTTTTAGTTTTCCAGGCGGATGTTTTTGGTGAGGGAAAATGAGATTAGCCCGTGTGTTACTGATATTCAGCTACGGCCTGTTTACCATAGCAGCCCAGACCTTGCTTTTTCGCGAGTTTATAACCAGTTTTGAAGGTAACGATATAAGTGTTGGGGTCTTTTTTGGCTCGTGGTTTTTGTGGATTGGCTTAGGGGCAATACTGGTTTATAAAGCCACAAGTTTTACTGAAAAATTGCTTGAGAACATAGAATTTGTATTCTTAAGTTATCTGCCCGCCTTTGTTCTTCAATTGATATTAATTATCCAGGCCCGTGAGCTTTCGGGCATCGAAGCCCATGCACTACTACCCATACGGGTTATTTTGCTTTTACCAATAGTGCTTAACGCACCGGTGAGTATCATCACTGGGATGTTGTTTCCCCTTGCGTGCCGATGGGGCCAGGAGGACCAGAAGGGAGCCGTCTCGCGTGTGTATATTATTGAGGCAGCAGGAAGTTTTGTCGGCGGGCTTGGGGCGACTTTCCTTCTGGGACTGGGGGTTAGTCCGGCGAGGGTTTTCTTTATACTTGCCATTGCTGTCTCTTTGTCGGTATTTGGTGTTCAGCTTGCCCGGACCCAAGACTCAAGACACAAAACTCAAGACTCAGGTCTGGGGTCCCGGGTTTCGCGTCTTCGGTTTGTAACTTGCACACTTTCTTTTTTGATTCTGCTTTCTTTATGCATCTGCCTTGCTGTCGGGGCTGATAAGACATTGGCGAGTTATGTGCGAGAGGCAAGATGGACGAAGTTGCTTCCCAGGGACGCCTTTCGCGGCTCATTTCAAACCGCACAGGCCGAGTATCTATATGGAATCTACCAGGGTCAATGGGTAGCTGTTCGTGAGGGCAGCGTTTGTGAAGCACTGCCGAATAAAAGTGCCGCCAGCCAGATAGCCGCTATTACTCTCTGTCAAAATCCGGATGCCGAGAGCATTTTGGTTGTTGGCTCAGGATTGGGTGTGTGCTACGAATTTTTGCGCCTGCCTAAGATTAAGCACATAACCTGGGCACATTGTGACAGTGAATACGCGCAAAAGGTTGATAGCTTTATTGCGCCGCAGTTTAAAGTCGGCGATAAGCGTTTCTACCGTGCGGACAGTGACATTCGGATGCTACTATCCAGGGAGAAACAGTATTATGACATTGTTATCGTCAACCTGCCTGAGGCGACCAGCTCTATTCTGAACCGGTATTACACGCTTGAATTCTATCGCCAAGTTAAGGAGTCACTAAAGCCGGGTGGTGTGTTAGCTGTCCGCGTAGCAGGTGGGGAAAACATTATGGGCACCGAGCTAATCAATCTCGGTGCCTCGACGAAACTAACACTCGAGAAAGTTTTTTCGCAATTTGTTATTACCCCCGGCGAGGATACGTGGTTTATTGCATCTAATTCGGGGAAACTAACCGGTGACCCCGCTACCCTGCGAGACCGCTTTGCAGCGATAAAAGGTGCGGTGGAGGTTTTCTCACCCCAAGCTTTGCTTTCTGTTTATCTACCGGACCGTGCCGCCAAGGCCCTGGAGGACTATTCAGGTGCAGATTTGCCTGAGGGCATGCTGGTTAATCGTGATTCCAGACCGCTAACACACCTGTACAGTTTACTGTTAGCGGCGAAACAATCCGGAGCACCTGTTACCCGGCTTATTAAGCATCTTGCACTGGCTGGCCCGTTAGCCTTTCTTGTTCCTATTGCGGTTCTTGTAATCTTACGGGCTGTTTATGTTCTGAAGACAGATAAGCAAGGCAATAAGTCAAGTTTTGATAGTTCGTTTCTGGTTTTCTCGGCGGGCTGGCTCGGTATTGGGGTTGTGATTGTTTTAATGTACCTGTATCAAACTCTTTTTGGCTCGCTTTATTTACATATCGGAGTAATTTCGTCTTTGTTTATGGTGGGCTTGACAGCCGGTGCGGCTGTGAGCAGATACTTATTAGCGAGGACCTTCTGGAAGGAAAGCCGCAAAGCTGCAGCGGTAGAAGTGCTGTTAGTAGCAGTAGTACTTGTCCATATTCTGATTCTTGCCGGGATTGCTTTCTGGTCGGCTGGGCAGTGGGGTCAAATCCACGCTGACGCAGGCGGTATATGGGAACCTATGCACCTTATTTTTGCGATTGCTTTCATCCTGTGCGGTTTATGCAGTGGCTGCTATTTTCCAATCGCCGCCAGGCAGCTTGCCGATTTAGGTTTTGAGGCAGGACAGGCCGGCAGCAAGCTCGAAACTGCCGACCACCTTGGGGCATCGCTTGGAGGGGCGCTAACGGGGCTTGTGCTTGTTCCTGTTTTCGGGACCGAGGGAACATTACTTGTATTCATTGTGCTTATTTTAGCCAATCTGCCACTTGTGGGATTGAAGGTATACAAACCAGAAAGAGTCTGCTTTTTAAATACAACGCCATTTAAATTGCGAAGGCTTGGGTACATCCTGTTTGGAGCCGGTGTTTCTGTCGTCGTGTGCTCGAACCTGCTTGCAGATGCTGGTGCGCGTCTAAAACCGTCGCTGCCGCAGTATGCGGCCCAAGCCCTCGCTGGTGAGCTGGATATTGAGCGTGCCTCCACGGTTCTTCGCAACGATGCTCGAAAGGTCAGCTACTTTACAGTCCGAGATGAATCTGGAAATATAAGTGGATACATTTTTAGCTCCGAGGACATGGCACCAGAGGTTCGGGGTTTCGGCGGGAAGATGAACCTTGCTATTTATGTGGATGCTGCCGGCAGATTGATTAACTTCTATATAACCCGGTCTAACGAAACACCCTCATACCTTGAACTGCTTGGGCGGTGGCGCCAGTCGCTTGGGGGGCGCGGGCTTTTTGGGCCGCAGCCATTTGCGGGGGTTGATGCAGTAACCGGTGCCACTATAAGCTCTAAAGCTATTATGTCAGCGATGGAAACATCGGGACAGAGATTTGCAGCACAGATTCTTGGCCGGTCCATCCAATCAGAGCCGCAGAAGAAGGTTCGCTGGGCCGGCTATCTGCCGGATGCCCGGGGGCTGTATTTGATCGGTGCTTTCGTAGTTGCTTTGATTGTAACCTATCGAGGGGGATTCTGGAGTAGATTGGGTGTGCTTGTACTTAATCTCGTAGTGGGGGGTGTTATTTTGAATGCGCAGTATTCCAGTGAGCAGATTGCGAGCTTATTATCTGCGCATACGCCTGCGCCTGGATTGACAGGTGTATTTTTGCTGGTTATCGGAGCGCCGCTTCTTATAATAATCTTTGGCAATATGTATTGCGGTTATATATGTCCTTTTGGTGCCCTGCAGGAGCTGCTTGGCTACATTGTGCCCGGGAGATTTAGGTCTTCTATACCGGCGGAAAGGATGCAGAAGGCAAGATTTGTCAAGTACTGCGTACTTTTCGTTTTTATAATCATGTTCTTTCTTTCGAGAAACAGGGTGACACTGGCAGCAGACCCCCTCATATCAATTTTCAATTTCAGATTTTCAATTACAGATTTTCAATTAACCTGGCAGACCTCGATGTGGTTGATAATAGCGGTAGTGGTGGCCGGCGCAATTTTCTACCCTCGCTTCTGGTGCCGTTATTTGTGTCCTGTGGGAGCGTTTCTATCGCTATTCAACAATGTGGTGATATTGAAAAAGTATCTGCCGGCAAAAAAATTCGGCAGATGTGAGTTTGGCCTTACGGCAAAGGACCATATAGATTGCATATATTGCGACAGATGTCGTTACAGAGCAAAGGGCGCTTTGAAGGAGGAAGTTTTGCCGGCCGGCGATTATATGCCGATGAAACTGCTATCCCGGTATTTTGTGGTTGGTGTTATTGTGGTGGCAATCTTTGTATCGGTGATTTCTGTGGACAGATTTCTGGAGGTTGTCCCCGTTGGCGTTGATTACTCTGCTACTTTAGTCTCTTCTGCCGGCCAGCCGAGGGATGTTGATTTACAGCGTGTTCGCTCGATGATTGAGCAGAAGCGGCTTTCCGACCGCGAAGCGGAATTTTATAAGAAGGTCAAGTAAACCCCGTTAGAAAGCTCGGGTGGGGCTTTAACCCCACCCTCGCTATAATATTTTACCCCGCCTAATAGGCAGGTTTTTTTCTAACGGGGTAAAACTCTAAACAGCACAACCGGACGAAGAATCTTTTTTTACAACTAAATCCCACTGGAAAACAGGTTATCGCAAGAACAAAAAACCTTTACGGCAAACCTGAATATGCGCATATAATAGAGCATCTTGAGGATTTGACTGAAAAATGGGACCAAACTACATAATCCGCCTCTGGCGGACTAAGGAGGAACTATACTATGTTACAAAAGGACAAAGTTGCACTGGTGCTTGCCGAACTGTTATTTGTTACCGGATGTCAGCAAATGTTCAAGGGTTCCGGACAGTCTGCAACAACACAGATAGAAATTGCAGAAAATGGGGTGGCTAAAGCAGTGATAGTTATCGCTCCCGATGCCCCGGAACCTGAGCGGCACGCCGCTGCCGAACTGGCCTATTTCCTCCAGCAGATAACCGGCGCAAAATTTGACATCGTACAACATCCTGCCACAGGTAAATCACGTTTGCTCATCGGCCCTGTAGCTGCCAAACTTGCCGCGCCCGACTTCTCGACTGATGGGCTCGGCACCGAGGTTATAATCATCCGAACTGCCGGGAACGACCTCATCTTAACCGGCGGTTATCCCCGCGGCACACTCTATGCGGTTTATACCTTCCTCGAAGACCATCTCAGCTGCCGTTGGTGGTCCTCTACTGAAAGCACCATACCCAAAAAGCCAACTATTAAGGTAGAGAATCTTGACATCCGTTATGTGCCGCCGCTTGAATACCGAGAGCCATTTTGGTTCGATGCCTTTGACGGTGACTGGGCAGTGCGCAACAAATGCAACGGCCACGCTGAACGACTGGACACTAAACGCGGCGGCAAACACGTCTATGAAGGATTCGTGCATACCTTTTATCCTCTAATCCAGCCTGAAAAATATTTCAAAGACCATCCTGAATGGTTCAGCGAAATTAACGGCAAACGCACATATGAGCACGCTCAACTGTGCCTGACCAACGAAGAAATGCGCAGGGAACTTATCAAGAATCTCAAAGAGCGTCTCCGCAACAATCCTGCGGCAACCATTGCCTCGGTCTCGCAGAACGATTGGCACGGCAACTGCCAGTGTAGTCTTTGTTCGGCCATTGAAAAGGAGGAGGGCAGCCCTGCAGGTCTGTTGCTGCGATTCATCAATGCTATCGCCGCTGATATCGAGAAGGAATTCCCCAATGTGGCAATCAGCACACTGGCCTACCAGTACACCCGCAAGCCCCCAAAAATCACAAAGCCCCGCCACAATGTCATCGTCCAACTTTGCAGCATCGAATGTTCCTTTAGCAAGCCACTGGATGACGAACGAAATAAGGCATTTCGGGATGATATTATCGGCTGGTCGAAAATCTGCGACCGGCTCTATATCTGGGACTACACGACCAACTTCAGACATTACGTAATGCCGCATCCAAACCTGCGTGTCTTAGGGCCGAACGTTAAGTTCTTCGTGGACCATAACGTCAAAGGGATTTTCGAGCAGGGCGCTTATCAATCATACGGTGCAGAAATGGCAGAACTCCGCGCCTGGGTATTGGCCAAGCTGCTATGGAACCCAAACCTCGATGGTCACAAACTTATCGACGAATTCATCGATGGCTATTACGGCCCTGCCGCACCGCATATCAAAGAATACCTGAAAGTTACTCACGAAGCTGTGGAAGCCGGCGGTGACTGGCTTGGCTGCTTCTCAGAGCATACGGCGAAGTTTCTATCCTTCGAGACGCTCAGCAAAGGATGGGAACACCTTAAGGCCGCCGAAGCCGCCGTCCAGAATGACCCTAATCTGCTCTTTCGCGTTCAGGTAGCACAACTACCGATTATGTACACATTTATGATTCGCTGGACCGAAATGCGCGAAAAGGCAAAAACTGCCGGTGCCGATTGGCCTATGCCTGACTCAATCCAGCAGACCTACGACCGCTTCGTACAGATAGCAAAGAAAAAGAATGTCACACGGCTCAATGAAGGACAGGATGGTTACGTCGCCCTCGACGAAGCCCTCAAACGAGCCGCAAAATAGTAGCTGTGTGGAGAACGGAAAATGAGGTATGGAATTGCCCATTTAATCTTCCTAATTTGTCTATTGCTCGCCAGTGGGAACTCTCTTCGGGGTGCCACAAAAGATGCTGTGCTCTCAGGTGAGTCCAAAACCTGGCATACAATCACAATCACATTCACCGGCCCCGACTCCGATGAAAATGCAAACCCCAATCCCTTCCGCGACTACCGTCTAAACGTTACGTTCACCAAAGGCCAAAAGCAATATGTTGTTCCCGGCTACTATGCTGCCGATGGCAACGCTGCACAAACTGGTGCTGCTGCCAGCAACAAATGGCGCGTACACTTTGTGCCCGACCAGGTTGGGCAATGGTCTTACATCGCTTCTTTTCGCACTGGCCCTGATATCGCTGTAAGTAATGATCCCGCCGGAGGCGGGTTTGATCAAGGCGGCCTTCAGCCGCCTGTTGGGGCACCAGCCACTTTTGATGGTGCAAAGGGTATTTTTGAAATTGCCCCGACAGATAAAAAACCGCCTGACCTGCGGGCCAAAGGTCTTTTGAAATATGCCGGTAAGCACTATCTCCAATTCGCCGAAACCGGCGAATATTTTCTAAAAGGCGGCGCAGACAGCCCCGAAAACTTCCTCGCTTACGCTGACTTTGACGGCACTTATGACACCAGCGGCCAGAAACGAGAGGGCGAAGCCTCAGGCGGAGAATTTCTGCATCGCTACGAGCCGCACATACAGGACTTCAAGCCCGGCGACCCAACCTGGAAAGACGGCAAAGGCAAAGGTATTGTTGGCGCACTCAATTATCTCGCATCCAAAGGTATGAATAGCGTTTATTTCATCACTTACAATATCGAAGGCGGCGATGGCAAAGATGTCTGGCCCTGGATAAGCCCTAACGAAAAATACCGTTTTGACTGCAGTAAGCTCGACCAGTGGGAAATCGTCTTTTCACATATGGATAAGCTGGGGCTGATGCTGCACATCATTACCCAGGAACAAGAAAACGACCAGGGTCTGGATGGCGGCGAACTCGGCATCCAGCGGAAGCTTTACTACCGTGAACTTATCGCTCGCTTTGCCCACCACCTGGCGTTAGTCTGGAACCTCGGCGAGGAAAACACCAATACCGACCCTCAGCGAAAGGCCTTTGCCCGGTATATCAAAGACCTTGACCCTTATGACCATCCTATTGTGATGCACACCTTCCCCGGCCAATACGACCAGGCCTATACCCCATTGCTTGGATACCAGTATTTCGAAGGACCCTCATTGCAAACCAACGACACGCATTCGCAAACCATCAAGTGGCTCAACCGCTCGGTTTCCGCTGGCCGTCAGTGGTTCGTTTGCTTAGACGAAATCGGCCCAGCTTACACCGGCGTCAAACCCGACAAGGACGATTACTGGCACGATGATGTCCGCAAGAAACATCTATGGGGCAACCTAATGGCTGGCGGCGCAGGGGTCGAATGGTACTTCGGATACAATTTCCCCGATAATGACCTCACCTGCGAAGACTGGCGCAGCCGCGACCATTTGTGGGACCTCACACGCTACGCACTGGAGTTTTTCCATAAGCACCTGCCATTTGTGGAAATGACCCACAACGACCAGTTGACTACCAACAAAGATGATTACTGCTTCACTAAACCCGGCCAGGTCTATGCAGTGTACCTACCCTCCGGCGGCACTACAGCCCTCGATTTGGGAAAAAGTTCTGCAACTTTCTCCATACAATGGTACAACCCGCGTATCGGCGGCCCACTGCAGACCGGCACCGTCACAGACATAAGCGGCCCGGGTGCCGTATCAATTGGCTACCCATCAGCAGACGACGATAAAGACTGGGTCGTTCTAATAAAGCTCAAACAGTGACGTCAGGCCAAAGACAGAATCAGGATTTACATTTGTGGTCTTGTGTCAGGCAGACCCCTGCACCAATTGTCCGCCGGCCAGACCTATCACCGACATTGCAACCCCCAATAAACTATACTGATTAATTGGTACGAGGCAAAAAGCAACAATATTTCAAAAAATTGGATTTTTTGCGCACATTTCAAGAGCAAAATTACACTATACTTACGAAAGCTGATCAGCTAATTCTACGATTAAGCAGGCACAAGATGACAATAGAATCGAATAGACAGCCGGAAGAACAACTTGTCGAAGCCGCCCAAAACGGCCATTTGGAAAGCTTTGGCATCCTCTACCGGCGATACTATAGTTCAATGGTCGCATTAGCTTATTCGGTGCTTGGTAACAGAGACTTTGCTGAAGATGCGGCACAAGAAGTCTTTGCAGCCGCCTGCCGTGACCTCATTTGTCTGAAGCACAGGGACAGGTTCGGCGCCTGGCTGGCCGGCATCTGCAGGAACATCACGAGGCAAATGATAAGACAGGCGACAAAAACTACTGTTTCCAATTTACCTCCTCTGGTGCAAAGTCAAGATAATCCTGAGCACCACCTCGACATGGTTTGTAGGGCTGTCTGGCAGTTACGGCCTGCTGAAAGAGAACTGATTGTTTTGCATTACTACGATGGATTTTCTCAGGCACAGATTAGCAAGGTTCTGGATATTTCGCCGCAGGCCGTTAATGGCCGGCTCATCAGAGCAAAACGAAAAATTGCAAAGTATCTAAAACGTAACGGTTTCGCGGGAGATGATTATGGAACGGTTTGAAGATAAAAACTGGCTTGATGATGCTCTCGCAAGAGTAATCGGCTCGGAAAAATCTACAGCGGACTTCGAAAAATGGAAACAGGACCATCCGGGAGCCGTTGAAATGTTAACCTCGCGGGCCCACCGGACAACCCAGATACCTGCACGCCCGCTAAATGTATGGAGAATAATTATGAAAAGTCCAGTTACCAAACTTGCTGTCGCCGCGGTTGTTATTATCGCGTGTTTGATAGGTCTATCTTTCTGGAGGACCAGCGGCTCAGGTATTGCCCTGGCGGACGTCCTGGCCCGCATTGAACAGGTCAAGGCCTATAGGTACAAGCAGAGTGTCACGATAACCGGCGAAGAGACTCCTGGCAAGCCTATCAATTACGAAGAACACGCCACTGATTTGATATCAGAAGAACATGGCAGGAAAAGTGTCCGGCAAGTACTCGACCCCAATGGCGGAGAGAGCTGGTTCGGAGAAGAGTATTACTTGCCACAGAAGAAGACCAAGATTGTGATCATGCCCAAGCAGAAGAAATACGCGCGCACAGAATTTGAGGATATGTTTGTAAGGGTTGCAGGAGAGGAGTTGGAGAATCCTCGCACATCATGGATCAAAGAAATCCTTGAATCCAAATACGAGAGTCTGGGCAGATCAACCGTTGACGGCATTGAAGTCGAAGGGTTCCAGAAGAGATGGGACGAGGGTAACCCAGGCGTTTCCACGATATGGGTAGATGTGAAGACACGGCTCCCTGTGCGATACGAAGAAGACAATATGCACGGCAAGATGCGCACACGCATCGCGCAATACGATTTCCAGTGGGATGTCCCCGTTGATGCGGCCGAATTTGAGCCCGTCATACCAGATGACTATACAAGAATTGCCGGTATTCCTGTCAAGATGCTGGCTGCCACTGAGGAGAACGCGATCAAAGGACTAAAGCTATATGCCGATTTGAGCGGCCATTATCGAGAGACACTCTTTTGGAAACATAAATGGTCAGAAGAAATCGAAAAGATGGACACCCCCGCAGCCAAGCGATTAAAGGAAGAGCTAAAAGGACTTACGGAAGACGAGAAAGCCGACAGACTCGCGGATATCATGCTGCCCTTTAACGGGCTCTGTAGATTCTGCATTCGTCTCATACGGGAGGGGAAGGACTCCGCATACTACGGAAAGACCGTTACCCCCAAAGACGCGGATAAGGTCCTGATGCGATGGAAGGTCTCAGATAACGAATACCGAGTCATCTATGGCGATTTGCACGCAGAAACCGTAACTTCGGAGAAACTGGCTGAACTCGAAGCGGGCTTACCTAAGTAGCTTGGTCATCTTGCGAACCTGTAAGCAAGGCCGGGCCAAAAAGCCCGGCCTTTTTTGTGCGCCCAAAAGCTGGCTGAAAAAACTATTGCAATTCTTTGACCTTGTCTTATAATGTTTGACTTTGTGCAGGATTGGTTAAAAAAGTATTGAAAATTTATGGGAGGAAATTCTATGGAACCGACTACGCAACGGGAAATTAATCCGCCATATCCGGCAGCAGCGTATTTACCGGAGCGGATAAATCTGTTTGCCGACCAGTTACCTTCGATGGACCAAATCCAGAAGCTTTCGGAGTTTGTGCACTCTACCGAGAGTAACGAGCTAACCTTTAGTCAACAAATAGAGGCAAACATGGGCAAAACTTCACCAAAAACCCTTCTATCGGTGGGAATCGGCCTTTATCTGCTGGGGCGAAACGCCGAAGCAATCGAGAAATTGCAAAAAGCAAAGCCATCCAGCCCAATGGGGGAAGAAAACCTGGAGGATTTCTTGGACATGCTGGAGGGCGCTGTGATGCTGGCATATCCCGATCCTGAGGGGAAGGCACTGCCTGGAACTCCAATAGATTTACCTTTCTTCAATTCCCAGGGGCCGTACTACACACCTGCTGTTTCAGGCGCACGTAGGACGAGGGTGCAAAAGGAAAAGAACGGAAATTGTCTGGATAAAAATTCTGTTGCTGAGTTCAAAAAAGCGTTAAAAGCAAAAGAGACTGTGTTCTTGCGGGAGCTTATCTCAAAGGCGACGCGCTCAATTGACCGAGTGCCAAATGAGTGGCACTCTCCGTCCGAGTGGCATGTTGCACCTACTCTCCCAGGTATCTACCTCTTTCGTCATAAAGGTAAGATTGTCTATGTGGGACAAGCTGGACCACGACAGACTGGTAAAGACCTTCAGGAACGTCTGGGATATCACTGCATGGGGAAAGGAGACAGTAGTTTCAGAGAACATGTCATCGAATACACGGGCGGCAAGGAGGAACGGAATAAGCCATTAGATGAGTATTTACCAGGGATTGAATTCACCTGGATAGAGGTCGAAGCAGTATGGCCTCCAACCGACTGCAAAGAAAAATACATATACCTGTCCTTTGCACTTCGGCGAATGGGCAAATTCGAGCAGGCAATCGAAAACCTGCAAAAAAGTCTTGATTACGGGGCCGATACATTAAGCATAGCTTTGCAAATCGTTGCCACGTATCGCGTTGCAAAAAACTTTGGTGCTGCAGCTAAAGAACTGAAAAACTTATTAAATTTCGAAAAGGTAAGTGCCGAATATCACTACCAGCTTGCCCGTCTTCAGGAAGCCCAGGGACTATATGACCAGGCGGTGGGCAATTACAAAATAGCTTTGGAACTGACCCCGAATCATCAAAGAGCCCTTTTCCACCTCGCTTATCGCTGCGACCTATCCGGCGACGAGGAAGCAGCCATTGATTACTACAAGCAAATCGCCTCCCGGCAAGACCCGTCATCGCCGGATTCCGGTGATGCTGGGCCGGGCCGGGCTGGACCGGTTTATGTAAACGCCCTGCTGAATTTGGCTGTGCTTTATGAGGACAAAGGTGAATTTGATAATGCCTCTCAATGCATTGACTTAGTTCTGGAGTCTCATCCGAATCATCAAAGAGCAATCTTGTTCAAAAAAGATATCGAAAGCTCAAAAACGATGATCTATGACGAGGAAAAGGAAAAGAAAAAATCCCATAAAAACCAGATCCTCGAAACACCAATCTCTGATTTTGAGTTGTCGGTACGCAGCAGAAACTGCCTGAAGAGAATGAATATTCAAACGCTCGGCGACCTCGTTAGTACCACCGAGGCAGACCTATTATCATATAAAAACTTCGGCGAAACTTCTCTTAAGGAAATCAAGGTCATCCTTGAATCAAAAGGATTGAACCTCGGTATGGCTTTGGAGCCCGCCCCCTCCTTCTTGCTTTCGCAAGAAAACAGGGGGGCAGAAACCACCGAACAAAGTCCCACAGAAGACCAGGGTATTACCAACAAACTTGTAGATGACCTCCAATTGTCAGTACGCTCGCGAAAGTGCCTGCAACGGCTCAATATTCGCACAATCAGCGAATTGACACGCAAAACAGAAGCTGAACTTCTCGGCTGTAAAAACTTCGGCGTGACAAGCTTAAACGAAATCAAAAGAACTCTTGGCAACCTCGGATTATCTCTGCGAAGTCTGGATTGAAATGCTAATATCAAAATGTAAATATCAAAAATTTTGCATTTTGACTTTTGATTTTTTGGTGCTGCTGTCTGCCTGCGGCGGCCTGGGCGGCTGCAAGGCCAGGCAGCCAACTGCCCCTACACCCCAAATGGATGCCAAGCCACAGTTTCAGGTTCGAGTCTTACTGCTCAACAATATTACAGCCTGCACGCTCAAAACCTCTTCGCCTTACAGTATCATCGAGTCTATTGACGATTGCCAATCGACAATCGAACACCGCAAATCAGAAATTCCGGTAAGCAGTTCGACTGAGATCACCGAAGTCATCCAGCTAACCGCCGGCAGAATCACCATTGCCGGCCAGCCCTTTACAAATGACCAACTAACTATTTTACCTGATAATCCGCATATATTTAACCTAAATGGCGACAGTTACCGTGGCAAATTAAAACTTATAGTCAATCCTGACAGCAACTCTTTCGATGTGGTAAATGTCGTTCCGCTGGAGTCATATCTGGCTGGCGTAGTAGGAGCAGAGATGCCCGGCTACTGGGAACCGGAGGCCCTCAAGGCACAGGCAATAGCTGCACGAACCTATTGCATGCACATAAAAAAGCAGTTCGGCAGCAACCGCGCCTGGGATGTGAGCAAAACACAGGCCCATCAGGTTTATCTCGGAGTCAGCGCTGAATCGGCTCAGGTTTGGGATGCTGTTAATCAAACACAAGGCCAAGTTTTGGTTTGTAAGCACTCAGATGGCAGCGAGGACATCTTCCCCGCTTACTACAGCTCAACCTGCGGCGGCCACACCGAAAATAGCTCCAACGTCTTCGGTGACTCCTTTGAACCACTTGTTGGTGTCCCTTGCCCTTATTGTAAGGATGTAGCTAAACCGACCTTCTTTTCCTGGTCCGACGTCCAATTTGACAGCAACAATATTACAGCCAGGCTATTACAAAGATACCCCACTCTAAAGCAACTCGGAGAAATCGCAGATATTACCACAGCCAGGCAAAGTAATTATGAAGATTTCTCCAGATTAACGGAGGTCAAACTGCTTGGCTCAACCGGAAAAAGCGATTTTTTGAAGGCTGAAGACCTGCGGCTAACCATCGACCCGACTGGCCGAAAGCTTAAAAGCACCATCTGCCAGGTCGTCAAATCAGGTGATAAATGGGAGTTTTTATCGGGCAGAGGATATGGACACGGTGTAGGAATGTGCCAATGTGGTGCCCAGGCAATGGCAAGACAAAGATATACCGCTCAGCAAATACTTTCGTATTATTATCCCGGCTCTAAAATATCTACGATTGGGTATTGACGATTGAAAAAAGAGCAGGAAACTAACAGCCTCCAACAAAACGAGTGAACAAACTATTTTCCCATGCTGCGAGAATTTATGCTATAATCTGAGGCGAGGTCATTATGAGTTTAGACGAGATTAAAAAGGTTTTGAGAGACTATAAATCCGTCCTTAAGGACAAATATCATGTAAATACCCTTGGCATCTTTGGTTCTTACGTGCGGAGCGAACAAGCTGGCGACAGCGACCTTGATATTCTTGTTGATTTTACAGCTCCCATAAGTCTTTTTGAATTCATTGATATGGAAGAAGAGCTTTCAACATTGCTACACGTTAAAATTGACCTTGTATCGCGCAACGCACTTAAACCTTATATTGGCAAGCGCATTTTGAATGAAGTTCAGTTGGTATGAAAGACAGAGAACTACGAGATTACATTAACGACCTGATAGAAGCCTGTGAAGAGATTCTTTCCTTTACACACGGGATGTCATATTCCGATTTTGCGGATGATAAAAAAACAATTAATGCAGTTATTCGCAGTCTTGAAGTAATTGGCGAAGCAACCAAAAAATTACCTGCGTCCTTCAGGAACAATTTCCCCAATATACCTTGGAAACAAATGGCGGGCATGCGCGATAAATTAATTCATGAGTATTTCGGCATCGACAAGCAAATGGTCTGGCAAGCCATAGAAAGGCATATCCCTTATATCCTTCCTTTAATAAAAGAGATTACTATTGATTGAGATATTAGTTGGAACACAAAAGTATAAAAGGAAAATGGTGTTCACAGCACACTCTAATAGTACCTACTCCAAAGGCCGCAAGATCGTAAACATTTATTAAAATGGTTGATTTCCAAATTATCCATCAGGACACTGACTCTTCGGCTCGGCAAGGATTGCTGGCAACAGCTCACGGAAAGGTCGAAACCCCAGCATTTATGCCGGTCGGCACTGCTGGGGCCGTAAAGGGAATCACACCACAGCAGCTCAAAGAAACCGGCGCTGACATTGTTCTGGCCAACACCTATCATCTGCTACTGCGGCCCGGGGTCGACATCGTTGAAAAGCTCGGCGGCCTGCACAAATTTATGGCATGGAAATACCCTATAATCACCGACAGCGGCGGATATCAAATCTTCTCTCTCAGTCCCTTGACCAGGATGAATGACGAGGGTGTCGAATTTGCCAGCCATATAGACGGGGCGAAAATATCTCTGAACGCCGAAGCCGTAATAAATGCCCAAAACCGACTGGCTGCTGACATAATAACCTGTCTCGACCAATGCACACCCTTTCCCATCGGCACAGACCAGCTAAAAAAAGCCGTCCAAAGAACTATCCTCTGGGCAGGACATGCTAAACAGGCACATTCCAATCCCAAGCAGTTGCTGTTTGGCATCGTCCAGGGCGGAATAAACCTTCAGTTGCGAACCCATTGCGCATCAGAGCTTGTCAAATTAGGTTTTGATGGGTATGCTATCGGCGGATTAAGTGTAGGTGAAGGACATGACAATATGATAAGAACTGTTGCCCATACAACAGGGCTTTTGCCGTCGGATAAGCCCCGCTACCTTATGGGTGTCGGGACCCCTGCGGACATCATTGCCGCAGTCAGGGCGGGTGTTGATATGTTCGATTGCGTCCTTCCAACAAGAAACGGGCGAAACGCTTTTGCTTTTACTGAAAATGGCCCTTTGCGACTAAGAAACAGCATACACATAAACGCTACCGAACCAATTGAGGCCGGCTGTGATTGCTATTGCTGCAGGAACTTTAGCCGCGGCACCATCAGACATTTCTTTAACTCGGAAGAAATGCTCGGTCCAATCCTTGTATCCCTGCATAATTTAAGATTTTATCAGAGACTGATGGCCAAAATAAGGCAGACACTAAAAAGAAACGAGTTTGCCGATTGGGCAGCCGAACAATTAAAAAAATATGAAACCTTCGCCTCATTAAAAAAGTGAGTAGTGAGTGGTAAGTGGTGAGTGGTGAGTCCGGCAAAGCCGTCCTGACGGGTCTGCCGAAATTAACCAATTAACCACTCACCATTTAACCAGTTTGATTTTTATCTGCCTAACAATGAAAGGAAAATAGAAATGTACAATACATTCATATTAGCTCAAACAGATGCTAACCAGAAACCATCAGACATCATATCAGGGCCGGTCACTGTGCAGGGAACTACAACAAAAACGGTTACACCCGACCCCAACATTTCCACAAAGGCATCGCAGAAAAAAGGGCTCTTTGGTGATTATGGAAACCTCCTCATCCTGGCTTTGATGTTTATAGTGATGTACCTGCTGGTCTTTAGAGCGCCTCGGAAAAAACAACAGGAGCACAAACAAATGGTCCAGTCGCTACAGAAAAACGACCGTGTGCGAACAATCGGCGGAATTATCGGAACTGTGGTCGACATTAAAGAGGACGAAATTACTTTGAAAGTTGATGAGTCAACCAACACGAAAATAAAAGTTGTTGCTTCAGCAATTGGGAAGAAATTGTCGAAAGATAATAATTAGAGCATAAGCAACCTGTCAGCTAATTACCGGTTGAAATCGCATTAGGAAGTATTTATGGTCAAGAATCTGGCTTGGAAAATCGTCTTAATTGTTGTCCTAGTGGTTGTCGCAGTCTGGACTTTATATCCCCCCACCAAAACCCTAAAGCCCGGGATAGACCTGGCAGGGGGAACGAGTCTTATCTATGAGATTGACACCCACGGACTAAGTGACGCCGAAACGGAGAAATTAGCTGAGAGAATGATAACCGTTCTGCGACGGCGAATAGACCCCGCCAACATCCAAAACCTCATATGGCGACCGCAGGGCAATACTCGCTTCGAAATACAAATGCCCCTGACAAGTACAGAAGCACGTCAAAAACGCCAGAATTACGAAAAAGCCCGCGACGAGTTGATGGCAGAAAACATAAGCCGCGCCCTTATTATGCGTTCTCTTGGAAAACCGGCAGAGCAGCGCTCAAAAGACTTTGAAGGATTCGCTAAAAGCTCACCTGATAGACTAACAATCCTCAATGACCTCGCTAAAGTCTATGATGAATATAAAGAACTGCTAAGTAAAAGGGATAACCTCTATGCTGAACTCCAAACCAAGGGAGATACGATATCCTCAGCAGGGGTCAACATTGACCAGGTAAAGCTTCGCGTCGGCGATTGGCTCAAGCTCGATAGTGGGCAACTAACAGAATCGCTAAAGCAATTCCTCGGCTCCGAAAATAATCTCGAGCTGCTAACTAAATACGTAGAAACTTATACCCAATGGTCCAAAGTCGTTGAGCAGCTAACCGACCCCAAAACCGGCAAAAAAATCCAATACGAAAACACAATAAAAACCATCGACAAATTGAACCTGACTACCGACCAGATAGACTCCTGCATCGAAATGCTTCCCAAATCCCCTGGTCGCAGGGAGGCCATCGAAAAACTCAAAGCCGAGTTTCCTGACCGGGCAGGTAAAATTGACAACCTGGCCGTAGCATTCGACCAGTATCGCGACTTTAGAGGCAGACTTGACGACCCTAAAGACCTCCAGCGAATGCTAAAAGGGGCCGGCATATTGGAGTTTAGAATACTGCCGACATTGGGCCACCCCGAAGTGGACACCGATGAAATGACCGGTTACGTTGAAGCCCTCAAAGAAAAGGGACCAAAATATGCCTCCGACAATAAATACGTATGGTGCGAAATAGAAAATATTAAAGAATGGAACGTGCAGAACTCGGTCGTGGCCCCGTTCGGCGACAAGTCTTACGTGCTGACAAGCAACAAGGAAAACGAGGCCCTGTTGCACACTACCGGCAGCGAAGGAACCTGGAAACTCGAAGGAGCCAGACCATCTCAGGACGAGATGGGCCGAAGAGCTATCGGTTTCACACTGGATGAAAAAGGAGGCAGGTTGTTCTTTAACGTTACCGGCAAAAATATCGACCGGCCGCTCTGTATTCTGCTCGACGGAATTGCAATATCAGCCCCGACTATTCAATCGAGAATTCGTAGAGAAGGCATAATAACAGGCAATTTTACACAAACAGCGCAGGATGATATGGTCAACAAACTAAATGCCGGCTCTTTGCCTGCCAGGCTGGTAGAGCAGCCCATCTCGGTAAGAACAATCGGCCCATCTATAGGCGCCGACAATCGCGACAAAGGCATCAAGGCAGGCATAATTGGCCTTGCTGGGGTCATCTCATGTATGGCGATTTATTACACCCTCGGCGGAGCAATCGCCGATGTGGCGCTGCTTATGAACCTGCTATTTACCCTGGCAATAATGGCTGGAATCAGAGCTACTTTCACATTACCCGGCATAGCCGGCACGATACTTACCATTGGTATGACCGTTGATGCCAACGTTCTTATCTTTGAGAGAATCCGTGAGGAGCAGCAGCGGGGGTCATCGCTTAGAATTGCCATTAAAAACGGCTACGAAAAAGCGTTCAGCGCTATTTTCGATTCCAACATTACCACAATTATTACTGCTGCAATTCTTTACTGGGTGGGTTCGGAAGATATAAAAGGTTTTGCCATCGTGCTTATGCTCGGCCTGGCATCAAGTTTGTTCACCGCCCTGGTTGTAACTCGGGTAATCTTCGATTTTCTTCTGAATAAACGAATCATAAAAGACCATTTAGTTATGCTGCACCTCATTCGCAAACCGAATATAAACTGGATGGGCCTGCGACCGGTTTTCTTTACGCTGTCAGCAGTGCTCACCATCGGAGGCGTGATCGTCTTTTTGACAAGGGATGACACAAAAAACAATAAATACGACATCGAATTTACCGGTGGAACAAGTATTCAAATCAACCTGAAAGATGATGCCAACCTCGATAGACAAGCCGTAGAAGACAGAATCCACAAGGTCGGAACCGATGAGGGAAACCGTGCTCTTGCAGCAGCGACCGTCTATAGTGTCGGAACATCAGGCAGAGAATATGAAATAACCACAACCGAGACAAACAAAACCAAAGCGGTAGTGACTTTCCCCCCGCGCCTTCTTGACGAAGGCAAGAGCGGGAGTCAGACAGCCCAGGGGATAACTGCAGCAATCGGGAAAATCGCAGAAAGCAAAGGCGGACGACTCGGCAATCTGGTTGTGACCGCGAATCCCGACAAGTCGGGATTCACCGTGACGACAAGCCGGTTGAATACATTTTTAGTGGGAGACATCTTAAAAACGGCTTTCCCCGACGCCAACATTTCAGAACCAAAAGTCGATGAAATCGTTAATAACGCAATACTGACTGCTTTCGCGAACGAGCTAAAAATTCAGCAAAATCTGCAGCCCAAAATCACATCACAGGAGAAAATAACCGAATCCGGCATCGCCGGGGGCGGCGATGCCGGAACGGGCTCTCCCGAACTTGCCGATTTCCTCGGCGGCATCAAAATCGCCTGCGAAATCGAAAGACCTGCAACAGCAGAGGAAATCAACCAAAGAATAAATGACCTGCGGCTCAAACCTGATATGCGAAACCTTTATTGGTATTCTTATAAGTTACTGAATCCGGACCTGACACCGATAGAGCCAAACCGGCCAGTTGTGTCCTTTGTTTATGTCAGTGTCGATCCGGAAGCTGCTTTCCGCCAATTAACCGAGGAAGAATGGATGCGGTTTATTGAAAATGAGAGTACCAAAGTTCTAACGGCAACTAAACTGGAAACATCATTGCCACGAGTAACACAGATAGACCCTTCGGTCGGCGGCGAGGCAAAAACCAAGGCACTGGTTGCCATTGTCTTATCGTTGATCGCGATGTTGATTTATATATGGGTTCGATTTGGAGATCTACGCTTCGGCTTCGGCGCCGTCATAACGCTCTTTCATGATACCTGCGTTACAGTCGGCGTTGTTACCGCCTGCACTTATATCGCTGCAACAACGATCGGCCAAAAACTTCTCATCGGAGATTTCAAAATCGACCTTGCTATGATAGCTGCCTTCCTGACGCTGCTCGGATATTCAATCAACGACACAATCGTTGTTTATGACCGCATTCGTGAGAACCGCCGCAAAGGCATTGTCCTGACGCCGCAGATTATCAATAACAGCATCAACGAAACTCTCTCCAGAACCCTGCTGACAGGCACTACCACGCTTTTGGTCCTGCTGGTAATGTACATTTTTGGAGGCAAGGGGCTGCGGGGCTTTAACTTTGCGATGCTCTTCGGCATTGTCGAAGGAACCTATTCGTCAATCGCAATATCCGCACCGATATTGCTGTTCCACACAAGAGCTAAAGAAGAAAAAAACAAATAGAAATTCGTATCTTGTTGTTCGCACCTCACTGAGCGAAACACAAATCGCGAAAATGTAAAAAGATTTCAAAATCGGATTGGCTCCGGGCCTGGTACTGGCAATTGTCGCTACACTCTGGCTATCTACCCACCATAGCCTTAGCCCACAAGCAAGAATGCTTCACTCCCTTCACTCGCCCAACGCTGTGCCCTCGCCGCAGACTTTTGGTTCATCAAACAATCTTTCGATGGATGAATTGGCGATGGAGACCCACCCAACGCAACAGGTAAATGCAGGCCGCTCAGATAATAACCAATTATCAATAATCAATCCCGGCAAATCCGTCCTGCCGGGCCAGACTTTACGGCGTACGAACAAACCGAGAAAATAAAAACCCAAGGATTTCACATCGTGGGTGATGGAGAAACCCTCTCTGATATTTCCAAAGAATATTACATTTCCGCAAGCAAATGGCAAAAAATTCTCAATGCCAACAAAAATGCAACAAAGTACCCGAACAAACTCAGACCCGGAGCGAAACTAATCATCCCCGAGCAAACCTGATAAGGAAAAAGTAAAAAGACGCGCAGCTTGCCCAAACCTAAATCCACCCCACCTCTGGCGGATAAAATGCAAGAAACGGCCTCTGAAAAACCCATCCCTGCCGAATCACCATCCGTTCCGGCAAACACGTCCTGCCAGGCCGGACATTCCATCATCGCCGCATCTGGCGATGACGGACGCCGCCTCGCTGTCAACCAGCCAGGCAACCTTATCAAGGACAGGCCAGAGGGCGTGAATAGGGAACCTAACCCCATCCGGCTCACTGGTCAAAACTTCTTTCAAAATGCCAGCCTTTTCTTTCCCAGAAACCAGCACCGCCAAATGCGACGCAGCACATAACACCGGATACGTCAAAGTTATGCGGTTTAACCTCTCATCCAAGGCATAAACAACACATACCAGGTCTTCGGTATCAAAGGAGGCATAGCTATCGGCAAATAGCGACCCCGTATGCCCCTCGAACCCTAAGCCGAGCACAATCAAATCAAACGCAGGAGTTTGGTTTTCTTGGAGCCCAAAAACCTCCCGAAGGGTTTGCTCATAACGACGAGCCGCAGCTCCAAAATCGCTGTATGTAGTAGGAATCCGGTGAATGTTATCCGGGGGGATGGCAACTTTAGTTAAAAAAGTATCCGCAGCCAGCTTGTAATTGCTCCACGGTGAGTCCGGCGGAACACACCGCTCATCAACCCAGAACAAGTGTATCTTTTCCCAGAGCAAAGCCTTTGCCGCAGGCCGCTCCCCAAGGAGCTGGAAAAAACGTTTGGGCGTATGCCCCCCGGATATGGCAACGTGGAAGGCATTCTTTGCTCTTATCGCCTTTTGCGCATCGACGACAAAAAGCTCCACGCTTCTTTGCGCAAGACTTTCAGGGTCCGACACGATTTCAACATTCGGCTTATACCCAGTAGCAGTTTCCATAAATTTCGTCCAGTCCATTGTTAATTATATATCAAAAATTAAAATGTAAAAATCAAAATTGTGGAACTTCTTAATTTTGATGTTTGATTTTTCTGCCGGAAAATTCTTCCAAAATCCTCGTTGTTCACTAACCTCTATATCCACAACGACTTACAGAGCAAAATCCCTGCTCACCACCGCCCCTTATGTAATATCATCTATTTCCCACATAAATGCCTTTATGCCCTCTGAACCCAGCTTTTTTCGCATCTGGCGGACAATATCCATTATTTCCTTAGCTTTGGCCTCTTCGGTAACGACAAAAGTGCCTACATTGATTGCCGGCCAGACCTCCGTATTAAGATGCGGCTCACTCAACTCGCCTCGGCCCAAGGTATCGGTGAATTTGGTATAGCAACGAATCCCGGCGGACTCCAGTGCCTCATTTACATCATTATCTATCGCAACATTATGCACAATCAAAACAGCTTTCATAATCCGCTTTTGCTCCCTGGTATCTTAACACCTTCAAACACACTATAAAGTGTTGGCATCATAATGAGCGTGATAAGCGTGCTAAGCGTTAGACCGCCGATGCTGGTTACCGCAAACGGCACCCATATCTCAGAACCCGCACCTCTGGTGAACATAAGCGGCGTCAAGCCCAGTAACGTCGTGATAGTCGTGCTCAGTATTGGGCGCAGTCGGCTCCGTCCGCCGTCAATAATTGCTCTGTAGGTATCGTAACCCCTATGACGAAGAATACCGATGAAGCTAATCAGCACAATACCGTTATTGACCACAAGCCCCACAAGTAAAATCAATGCAATAAAGGTTACGATGTTCATCGATATGCCGGTTATCGCCAAGCCCAAAATCACCCCAACAATGCCGAACGGCACCGACAGAAATATAATAAATGGGTCGCGGTAGGACTCAAACTGCGACGCCATTACCATATAAACCAACACCATCCCCAGAGCCGTGGCTATAATCAGCATTTGAAATGCTTCTCTTCGCTCCTTCTCGGCTCCGGCAAATTTATAACTAAAACCAGGCGGTGCCGGAATCTTATCCATTGCCGTCCTGGCGTCCGCCACCACAGAACCTAAGTCTCTGCCCGAAATATCAGCAGAAACCGTGATATATCTGGCCTGGTCCTTGCGCTCAATCTTCGTCGGCCCTACACCCTGCTCAATCGTTGCGATATTGGCTAAACTGATTTGTTCACCGCCTGGTATGCTAACGAACATATCCCGCAAATCCTCCGGCGAAGTTCTGTCATCCGGTCTTAACCGAACCTTAATATCATACTCGTCACCTGCTTCACGGTACTGAGTCGCCGTTGTGCCTGCAAAGAATGTCTCTATCGTTTTGCCGATGGTTCGTATGTCAAGACCGAGTTTTGATGCCTTTTCACGATCGACGATAACTTTAAGCTCCGGCTTCTCCTCCTTTCTGCTGATATCTATATCCGTCACGCCGGGTATCTTCTCCATTGCCGCCACAACCCTCTCTGCGTATGCCGTCGCATCAGCCATATTGTGACCATAAAGTTCAACCGCCAGTTTTGCACCTCCCCCGAACATCATCCCCGACAGCGGGTCCTCAGCACTGTATCGAAAGGTAGCATCCGGTATCTTGTCTGTAACCTTGCGAACTCTGTTGATTACATCTCTCGGCGAACTCTCACGCTCTAATTTGGGCACCAGACCCATAAACATAATCCCCTTATAAATCTCTTCTTCTGTCGCAAAATGCCCGCCCCCCGCAGCACCATAGACGCCCCAGCGAACAAAACTGACATTCCTCTCCGCCACATTATTTTCCACGATTTTCTCAAACTGCTCTGCCACCACTCCTGTCCGCTCATACCGTGTCCCCACAGGCAGCTCAAAGTTCACCATCACCCTGTTCTGGTCTTCCTCCGGGAAAAACTCTGTCCCCACACGCATTGCAAGACCAAGACTGCATACAAGTATAACCACGCACGAAGCAAGAACAGTCTTACGGTTTGCAAGTGCCCAATTCAGAAACCCGACATAGACATCCTCTATCTCTGCCAGCGCCTTCTCTCCCGTTTTGTAGAAGAACCGAAACATCGATTTCCGTGACTTTTCCTCATCAACCTTGAGGAATTTTGAGCACAACATAGGGACTATCATAATAGCTGTAAGCAGCGATGAAACCAGAGCCATAGTCATAATGAGTGCAAACTGACCAAATACAATCTCTGTAATTCCCCCCACAAAAATAATAGGTGCAAATATAGCTATCGTCGTCAGGGTCGAAGCCATTACAGCCACACCAACTTCATTTGTTCCGAGAACGGCGCTTTCTTTAAGCCGCTGCCCCCTCTGGCGATGACGATGAATGTTATCGACAACAACAATAGCGTTATCGACAACCATCCCGACCGCCACTGCCAGGGCCGCCAGCGTCGTGGTATTAATCGTGTACCCGGCCAGCCACATCAGAAAGAATGTAATTATCAGCGACGTCGGAATCGAAACGGCAACTATAATACTTGCCCGAACGTTTTGCAGGAAAAAAAGAATCACAAGGAAAACAAAAAGACCCGCCCAATAAAGCGTATCCCGCAGATTGTACACGGAGGCAAGAATAAACTCCGCACCATCCATCACAACCTTGGCTTTAACATCGGGCGGTAATGTCCTTTTTATTTCCTCAAGTGCGACCCTGACCGCTTTGGCTACCTCCACAGTATTCCCGCCGCTTTGCTTCTGAACGAAAACCGCCATCCCCTTCTGACCGTTGATACGCACCTCGTATGTCCGCTCCTCGAAAAAATCCCGCACATCGGCAACATCTTTAAGCTTTATCGCTATACCGTTTCGCTGCGCGATAACAAGCTCAGCTATTTCCTCAGCGTTCGAAAACTCCTCAGGTGTCCGCAGGAGAAAATCCTTGTAGCCGCTCTTAATATTGCCGCCCGGTATGCTCATATTCGCAGCCGCAAGCGCCCCATTTATCTGTGCAACCGACAGATTCAAAGCCGTCAGCTTATCGTGGTCAATATCAATTCTAATCTGCCGAACCAAACCACCACGCTCAAAGGCAGATGCAACGCCTTTAACCCGCTTCAATGGGTCCACAATATTGTCTTTGACGATGGTCTGCAAATTGGGATAGCTCTCCTCGGCCGTAACCGCGATAATCATAACCGGCATCATCGCAATATCAAATTTGACAATCGATGGATTCTCCGCATCATCCGGCAGACGTGACTTCGCCTGGTCAATCTTGTCACGAATATCATTGACTGTTTCGTCTATCTTTTGGCCCCACTTAAACCGTAGCGTCATTGCCGACAGACCCTCTTTAGAGACCGAAATCACTTCATCCACCCCCGAAATTGTGCTCAAAGAATCCTCCAGCGGTTCTGTTATCAGAGTTTCAATCTCTTCCGGTCCTGCTCCCTCATAAGCGGTTAAAACACTCACCGCCGGTATCTCAATATCCGGCATCAAATCTATCCCCAGAAGCGACAGTGACATCAGGCCCAGAACTATAATCGCGACAAATATCATCACCGTAGTTACAGGTCTGTTTACAGAAAATTGTGCAAGTTTCATTTTATATCCTCTAAACGAACAAGCTCAACAGCACTACCCTCTGCTAAAGAATGCATTCCGTTAACCACGAGCTTCTCACCGGCCTTTAACCCATCGGTTATTTCGCACCTGTCCGCCTGCGTTATTCCCAGCTTTACAATCCGTTTGTGTGCAATTCCATCCTCCACCACATACACGTATGGCTCATCTATCTTGCCACCGAGCACCACATCGCGAGGAACAACCACAACATCTTTTTGAGCACGTGTTACCAGAGTTACCCGCGCAAACATCCCGGGCTTGAGCAGCATTTCGCTATTGTCCAGACGAATCTCAATCTGTATCGCATGCGTCTGCGCATCTAAAGCCGGATAAACTGAATATACCTTTGCGTCAAACACTCTGTCTGGAAATGTGTCAACCCTTATTTTCGCAGGCATGCCGACAACAATGTTCCCCCCGTATTTTTCCGCAACAGCTACAACAACTTTAACAATCTTCATATCAGCAACGGTAACAATCCTATCGCCAATGCGAACCATATTGCCCTCATCAACATGTTTAGTCGTAACTATACCGTCGATGGGCGATACAATCGTTGACTCACGCAGATTTATTTGGGCAAGTTCCAGATTTGCCTTAGCCATATTCAGACTTGCCGCAGCCAATTCCGCCGCGGTCATCGCTTTGTCTCTATTTTGCTGTGTAGCTGAGCCACCCTCGTATAATGCAACAATCCGTTTCTTTTCTCGCTCGGCATCGGCACGCTCAACCTCGCGCGACCTAACGGCTGCATCAACTGCCTCTAACTGGGCAACATAGACATCATGGTCGATAATAGCAAGCTGCTGACCTTTTCTGAGCGTTATGCCCTCTTCAACCGGCACAGAAATGCCCTGTTCTGATACGATGCGGAGAGATTCGACCCTTCCGGCCACTTTGGATGCTACATCGACAACCTGGTTTGCTTTTATCCAGCCGGTCAGCTCTATCGTCTTCTCTATCGAACCGGTGCCCACCATCTCGACCTCAACCGGAACTATTTTTTTCTCCTCTTGCTTTTCGAGCGATTTACGGGTAAAGCCGAACCAGAACGTAACAAACACCAGTGTAAGCGCTACTATCCAGTATAAAATCCTTCTAAATATCTTCATTTTCTATGCCCTTGCTTTCATTTAATAGAATCTACCGAGACCGTTTCTCCGGCCGGCTGAAAGCCGGCTTGATCAAACCCGCCTTCGGCGGGTTGCAATTCATA
>Ga0315280_10001455_pt1 | contig 40716 bp, 38 predicted proteins | sample YL17G06_40_MG_FD_203697 | JGI IMG/M metagenome (GOLD analysis project Ga0315280, IMG submission 203697) | Sediment microbial communities from Yellowstone Lake, YNP, Wyoming, USA - YL17G06_40 | ecosystem: Environmental > Aquatic > Freshwater > Lake > Sediment | place: USA: Wyoming | collected...
ACCCCTTCGACCGGCACCAGAAGATCGAAACCAAGCTTCGTGCCATCTTCCGCCTCGCTCGATCGCGCCAAAAAGCAACTACCCAAACCCCTCAGAAAGGAGCTACCCAAACGCGCATGGCCGCCTAACCTTCGGTAGCTTTTTCTTTTGACGCAACAAGGGATGCCATCGGGGGCTGGCATCTGGTCGGGGCGGCGGGTCTGAATGCCTTTCGCGTCGAGGCGGACCGAAACAGCGACGGGACATATGAGTTGGTGCTGACGACAGCGGATCAGACGCTCACGACCGCGGTCGCGGTCAGCGGCCTACGGACATTTCGGCTCAAATACCGCGCGCCAACCGGCGATACAGTGGGCAGCGGCGTCGCCCAAAATTTCTCGGTCATACTCAAGGCCTCACTGCACGTGCCATGAAGAGCAAGGATGAATTATGAATGCTGAATGATGAAGAAAGAGTAAATACCAACACGCGCGCGTGGCTTGGTAATCGAAAATCGAAAATCGGAAATCCAAAATGGAATGGGTGACCATGAGGGCCTACGTTACAACAGGAAAGAATATGGGCTAATCCGATACGTGAGGAGGGAAAGAAGCATGAAGCGCAACAGACTGGTGGTATCGCTGGCCGCGGGCCTACTGGGCATCGCAGGCGCGGCCAGGGCGGCGACAACCGACACAATCACGGTCACGGTCTCGCTGGCCGAGGTGATCTCGGTGGCCGTGGCACCAAACAGTTGGAGTCTGGGGGCGATCGCTCTGGGCAACACGGTCGGCCCAACGACGTTCACGGCGACCGTGGGCAACAGGGTCACCAAGCTGGAGATTGTCGCTTCGGACGGGGCGGGCGGATGGGCGATCGGGCCGACGGCCGGCCTGAATCAGTTCGTCGTCACGGTTTCCAACCCGCCGATGGCGCTGTCGAAAGCGTACCAGGTCTTGCAGGCGAGCGTGCCGGCGTATGGGAACAAGGCGTTTGCGCTGACGTATTCGGCGCCGACGTCCGATGACAAGGGCGCCGGCGTGTCGCAAGGTCTCTCGGTCACGGTGAGAGCCAGCGCGCCGACGCCGTAGTGGACGCCTCAGGCAGCCAATGTGAACCGTATGCGTGCACAGCAAGTCCACTCAGGCGATGAGAAGAAACGAGCCATGATGCGTTGCCTTCGCCACTTCTTTCTGGTCTCCCTGATTGTGGCCGTCGGGAACCGACCGCAGGCCGCCAGCCTGAAGGTCGCACCGGCGCGCTTCATCGTCCACAATGTGGAGCCCGGTCGCTTGTATGATGTCTATCAGGACACAGGGCTGCCCCTGACGATCTTCAACGATGATGAGGCAACCGCGACGTGGCTTCTCTCGACGCATCGGCCTTCGGAGCGCGGACGGTGGGAAAAGGGCTATTCGGAGATTCCCGATGCGCGATGGTTCTGGTTTGAGAACAGTCAGATTACGATTGGTCCGCACAGGAAGGCGTATGCCAAGATGTACCTGAAAGTCCCCGATGGGGAGAAATACTGCAACCAACACTGGGTGGTGACCCTGGGGATCGGCAGTCCGCCTGGCCCGGGGGGGATTGCCTTGGCCGTAGATGTTCGCGCCCAGATCGAAACGAAAAGCAAGGGCGATGTGAGAGTGCGACCCGATGGTCTGTTGGGGCTGCGACCCAGCACGGTCTGCTTCGCGGAGGCGAGGTCAGGTACGACCGACAAAACCGAAGCGGTCTTATACAACAACGACGAGACGACGCACACGTACACGATCACTTCGCTTCAGAACCACGGCGAGCTGGAGTCGAAAGTCTATCTGTCGCATTCCTATGAGGCCATTCCAGAGGCCCGCTGGATGGAGCACGAGAACGCCGTTCGTATCCCGCCGGGAAGTTCGGCCTTACTGCCGTTGGTGTTGAAGATACCCGGCGACGCCGCCGGTTTCGGCAAGAAGTGGGAGGACATTCTCTTCGTCCAGCCCGATCAGGGACTGGCGGGGTTTTTGCGAGTGCAGGTCAATCCTCGCAAGTCAGCGAGAGCGGAAGCAACCGGGGGAGAGTACTAACGATGCGAACCAGGTCTTGCAGTCTATTTCTAATGGGCGCGATTTTCCTGGCGCACGCAATGGGTGCGACTGAGGTGACTGGCGCTCCCAGTCCGGTCGCCTCGATCGCGGTCTCCGTGTACCTGGGAACGACCTCGCCGACCATCGCCTGCTCTCCGACCTCGTTCTCTCTACAAAGCCTGGAAGGCAGTGCGCCTTCGAGCGCGACTCTGCGGGTTTGGAACGGCGCGTCACAAGGAACGCTGCATTACGCGATCACCGTTACGCCGGCGTGGCTGAGCGGCGCGCCCACCACAGGGAGTTCCACAGGTCTGCCCACGACTCACACCATCATGGTCAATCCGTTCGGTCTCAACGCCGGAGACTATGCCGGGACGATCACGATCACAGCGGCAGGCGGCGCAGGTTCGGTTCGCATTCCCCTGGGGCTGCGCGTAGGCAACGTCGCTCCCACCGTGAGGATTGTCGAGTTGGGGCCCAGCCCGGTTCATCCGCCGCGATCCGCGGTGAGGTTCTGGGGGACTTCCTCCGATGCTGCCAGCCGGACCGTCGCACATCAGTGGCGCTCGAATCTGGACGGATTGCTGAGCGCTCAAACCTCGTTCACGATTTCCTCGAATTATCTCACGGTGGGCGTCCATGCGATTAAATTCGCCGCGTGGGACGACGAGGGCAGCTCGGCGACTCGCTCGCAATCACTCGTCGTTAGCAATGCTCTCTCCACCGCAACGATTGTCTCCATGACACCGAATCCCGCGGACGCAGGCTCGACGGTCACGGTAACGCTGGCCGGGCAAGACAACGACGAACGCGGAGGGACGGTCGTGGATGGCCAGCTCAGCTGGCCCGATGGCCTTCGCGCGGGCATTCGCCCCGGCCTCCATCGCTTGCCCGCCCCGCGGACCGGTGGCCAGTACGTCATCCAATATCGCGTGCGCGACGATGAGGGAACGTGGTCGGCAACAACGACCCGCACGCTGTCGGTGGCGGCAGTCCCTGCGCCCACCGTCGTGGCGGAGCCGACGTACACATCGGGGACGACAAATCGGATTTCCTGGAATGCCGTCAGCGGCGCCTCCGCCTATGCTGTCCAGTGGAGCACGAACGCTTCGTTTGCTCCGGTCGCCGGCCAAAGCGGCTGGCTGGCGGCGACCACGCATTTGGTCACAGGGCTAGCGGACCGCCAGACCTATTTCTACCGCGTCAAATACCGCAACGCCTATCTGGCCGAAAGTGGCTGGTCCAACGTCGTCAAGTCCACCCAGGACGCCGCACCGCCGACCGTTCCGGGACGCCCCGCCGATGCCGGAGCCTTCACCTCCTCGACGACGGTGCGATTCACCTGGACGGCCTCGTCGGATGCCGGATCGGGTGTCGGAGATTACGATTTGCAGGTTGGCACGCAACCGGGCAGCGCGAATCTGTTCAATCGAAACGTCGGGAATATCTTGACCCAGACCGTCACTGCGGCGGACGGCCAGACCCTTTACGCCCGCGTGTGCGCACGCGACCAGGTGGGCAATGCCAGCGCATGGTCAAGCAGTTCCGACGGAATCACGGTGGACACGGCGCCGCCGCGATTGACGGCCGTCGCTTCCCAGGACTACCGCACACTCTCTGTGACGTTCAATGAACCGGTCCGCGACGCCGATCGGGCAGGCAACTACACCTGCACAGGCGACTTGTGCATCCTCGGCGTCACGTCGCTTAGCAATATGCAGTATGTTCTTTATACTTCCGAACAGGTTCCGAAAACAAGTTACACACTGACGGTTCGGAGCGCCGTGAAGGATCGTGCCGGGAATCGAATGGCTCCGTCCTACTCCTCGCGGTCCTTCGCGGGCGGGATCGTTACGTCGGCGCGGCACTGGCACATTTATCGCTAAAAGGGAGAGTGAACAGTTCGTAGTTGCTCGTTCAGCAGGTGGTTCTTAGCCCAGCTTCGACACGCCCAGGCCGTTTTTTCGGAGGTCGGCAGCGCAGAATCTCACGGGGGAATGACCGGCTGCCGTTTGACGCGCGCCAGGAGGAGGTGAGGCTGACAGAAGTAAGTCCTAACAATGTGGCCTCGTGGTGATGGTGTGTAAGGTGGCCATCGTGGACGGAGAAGGGACTACCTTGAAATGAAGAGATACGCATGATTCCTGTTTCAAACGCTCGTCGTATCGAGCGCAAATCTGAACTGAAACGAGAAGTAAGGAGGAATAGCTTATGAGTTCCAGGAGGCAGTTTTTCAAGAAAGTCGGAGTTGCCGGCACCGCGTTAATGTTGCCGTGGAAGGGGGCGACGCGGCAGGCAAGTGCGGCACCCGCAGGGACACCAAACGTCACCAAGTATGTAGATGCACTGATTGCTGCGATCCCGAAATTGACACCGACCGCCAATCCCGCTTATCCCGGAGCGGACTATTACGAGATTACTATGTCGGCGGGCACGCACAAGTTCCACAGCCAGTTCCTAACGGCGGCTGCGACATTCCGGTACGGCGCAATGCCGTATCTTGGCCCCACGATCGAGGCCCAGTCTGGCAGGCCCGTCGTGGTCAAGTTCATCAATAACCTGCCGCCGACGGAAGCACAGCACCCGCTGGCAGCGTCCATTGACCCGACCGTCCCCAACCCCATGATGTACACGGCGCCAGATGGTACACCCTTGCCCGGCGGTCGCGCCGTCCCCCACCTGCACGGTGGCTTCACTGCGCCGCAATTCGGTGGCCACCCCCATTCGTGGTTTACCCCGGTCGCGCCCGGTGGAAAACTGGGCAGCCACTACGGCTCGCTGCCAGGAGCCGCCCCCAACGAGGCCATCCTCGTTTACTCCAACCAACAAGCAGCCGCGAACCTCTGGTATCACGACCACGCCATGGGCGTGGACCAATTGAACGATTGGATGATCGGCCTGTGTGTTTATCACGACTACCCAGCGCGGGACGAGGACAAACAGGCTGTCGCAGACGCCATTGACCGCGTCGCGTCCCGCTTGCTCGATCATGACCTGCCGGATCGTGGACTGGGACGGCAGGATGACACTCTGGGGCAATATGAGCCCGTCGCTGCCCCACGAAGCGTTGAATGCGATTCTGGGCCTGTCGAATGTGAAGATCGCCTGGCACGTGACTCAAAAAGACAAGTTTCGCCGCTATTTCGACCGGCTGACCCGCACACACAAATATCACGAGCAGATCGCTTTGGCCAAGGTGCCTTATCGGGAATTCGCCATCAATCGCTCGGATGACAATCTGGCGATGGAAGCGCTGTGGAATCTGGTTCGTCTGGAGGACGAGTCGGCCCTGCGGCAATACTATCGCATTTCGTTCGAGCGCCACTGGCAGCGGCTGCGCAACGAAAACGTCGCTCTGGCTTTGACCGGCCGAGGATTCGATGGACGAACACTCGCTGGATCAACTGAAAGCCTATCGGTGGCGATGCGAGAAAGAGACGCACACCTTCCGCACCGAGAAAGGACCGGTGACGGTCACGGGTTGGTTTTCGCGCGCGCCGTATGAGTTTCTTCGCGCGCCTATTGATTTGGCCGCTATCACGGCTTCGTCCCCGCCCCCGGCGCGGCCTCAAAGCGGATGGGTTGCTCCTCCGTCCCGGACTGTTTGATGATTACTTTCTCCCGGTAAACACCGGCGTGAATCCTTACCACGTCCCCCGGCTGGACCAGCTCGGCGGCGCGGCTGATGGTCTTGAGCGGCTGTGTGTCCGATCCCGTATTGGTGTCGGTCGCCCCCGCCAGTGCGGGATTGACGACGAGTGTCCTGGCTTGCGCGCTGGAGACAAGCAGCAGGCCGGCAAGGATAAAGATAGTGTGATTCATCATCTTTACACCCTTTCCAATCTTGCCTCGTCCAGTGACGGCCCCAGTCCGGGCTCTTCAGCCATCGCGAAGGTTCCCGCTTCGGCCACCAGCGGGCGGGTTTGGCAACGCTGAAACGAAATGCGCGACTTGATCAGATACTCCAGCATCGGACAGAGCGCCTCGCTCTGCGACGCCACGCAATTCGAAGCGGCCAGAACGTGATGCCCGTGCGGGATCACCTGCACGCCCGGATACCCCTTGACCAACTCGCTGATCTTCAGCCACTCGCTGATCCCGCCGCACCACTCCGGGTCCGACTGCACGAAGCTGACGATCCCTCGATCCAGAAACGGCTTGACGTTCCAGCGCGTGTACCAGTGCTCGCCCGCGGCCAGCGTGATCCCCGTCTCGCCCTTCAGGCGCGTGTAGCCCTCGAAGTCGTCGGGGCGCAGCGGTTCCTCCAGCCAGTGCGGCTTGCAGGGTAGTATCCCCTTGGCCAGCGCGATCGCGTAATCGACATCGGCCGACTTCCACACGTACTGGATACCGTCGAACATCAGCATCGCGTCCGGCCCGAGTTCCTCGCGCAAAGCATGTGCCATCTCAATGTTCTGCTTCAGTCCATCGGCTCCGTCGGCTGGGCCGCGCATGAAAAACCATTTCTGCCGCTGGAACCCCTGGTCGAAAATGGTGCGGGCTGCCTTGCGCGCCTCGGCCGGCTCGACCGAATAGCCCAGCATGCTGGCATAGGCGTTCAGCCGCTGGCGCTTTGCCCCGAGCAGGCGCCAGACGGGCTGCCCCACGGCCTTGCCGCGCAGGTCCCACAACGCCAGGTCCATCGCGCTGAGGGCCGTGATCACCCAGCCGGTCTCGGTCTGGCGTGTTGTGCGCTTGAAGCCCCAAACCGCCGCACCGGTCAGCGGGTCTTTCCCCTCGGCGTAGCTTTCGAGCGTTTTTCCCGGGTGGCACGTGAGCCATAGCGTGGCGAAGTTGATCTTCTCGGGATCCATAGCATCGCGTCCGACCAGCAGTTCGCACAGGTTGGCCGGAAAGGCCGCGACCTGCTCCTTGAGCAGCGGCCCGGCGTAGCCTTTCAGTCCAGAATCGCTGGTGATCTCCAAATATGAATCGGTCCTCCCGTCTTTGCGATCGCGCACGCGGATGATCTTCGCATCGCGCACGATGAGCGGCTTCCCTTCCGCCGCCCTGGCGATTGTGTCCCAGCCCATCGTGCCGCCCGCCACCGACGCGGCCGCCGTTTTCAGAAACGCTCTGCGTGTGTTCATGATCTCTTACCCTTTCGAGAAGAGGCTTCCTTTTGGAGAATCGTTTCCAGAGCGGGCGCTTCGTGTTCGCCGGTGTTGATGTAGCCCGGACCTGCGCCGCCGCCCGCCTCACGATATTTCCGGGCGACACCTTTGCCAAAGCCGAGTTGCTCGATCTTGAGGTCGCGAATCTTGTCTTCGATGCGCACGCCGACCTGCGAGTCGTAAATGGCGCAGTCTATGATTTCGATCCGTGCGTCGCCGCGTTTCCCCGGCCCGCGCAGACGCAGGGCGATTTCGTTGTCGGCCAGGATGCAGTGCTCGATGCGCGCGTGGATGTGTTCCTTTAAGTTCAAGGCGGCTGCGTTCTGGATCTGTGCGGGTTGGTTGAAGCCGTGGAAATAGCACTTTCGCACGATCAACTCGCACCGTTCGCCGGTCGGCATCGTTTTCGTATCGATGGAGTTTTCGCCGGGACGTTCGCCTTTGTGAAATCCCGCCGCGTCCGCTGGCAGCGGTCCCGTCCAGAACGTGCAGTGCTCGATGGTCACGGTGCCTTGCGATTTACGGTCGGGGTCGAACTGAACTGAATCGCCAGACATGAAGCTGATGTCGCAGTTGCGAATGGTGACATTGCCCCACCGGCCCGTGATGCCGTGGGCGTCGTGCTGTTCCTTGAACGTGCCCGCAAGCATGTGATGGATGCGGCAGTTCTCGATCACCACGTTCTTGCTAAACACGCCAATGCCGTTTCCCGAGCCGCTGTGGATTTCGCAATTACGCACGGTCACGCCATTGGCGGTGATTTTAACGAGATTCCCGCCTGCCCATTTGCCGTCCACGAGGTAGTTCTCATACACTCCTGGCTTGGTGATCTCCAGCCGCGCCACCGACTTGGGATTGGCAAGGCAGCCGACCTGCCCCGATGCGCCGACGGCCTTCGCCGCATCAGCCGCTTGCAGCGCGGCCAGGGGAGCCAGCAGCAGGGCGGTGATTGTGAAGAGAGTGCGTTTCATAAGACGATCATTTCATCAGGCTTAGCCATGCATTCAAATCCTCCGTAGGCGCGCGAACCTGGCCGGGAGCGGGCTGCCGGGGGCCAGGGAGATAGAGCACGGGGGAGATTTGTCCCTGAAACCTCTGATCAAATCGCCGGGCCCCGTTCAACAGACGTTCAACCACGTCGGGATGCTCATCGGCAACATCCGTTTTCTCCCCAATGTCTTTCGAAAGATCGTAGAGCGTGGCTGTGGGCCAGAGGCGATGCTGGCGCTCGAACAAGCCCGGCTGATGATCAAACCACAAGCTCGGGACTCGCTGTTCCGGATAGTGCTCCACGGGCAACATGACCTTCCAGGGTCCTTCGCGCACCGCCTGGAGCTGAACTCCAAAGTAATGGAACAGCATGCGTGGATTGGCTGAGGATGGCTGTCCTTTGAGCAGTGCGCTGATATCCGCGCCATCAAGCGTCAATCGGGCGGGAACCGTGGCGTCGGCAAGCCGGGCGAAAGTCGGAAAGAAATCCATCGCAGAGGCGGGTGCTGGTTCGGTGCGTCCGTCAGGAACCGTTCCCGGCCACCAAGCGATGCACGAAACGCGAATGCCGCCTTCCAACGTGACGCCTTTTCCGGCCCGCAGCGGACCATTGCTGCCGCCGAATGAGCGTCCGGGAAAACGGGCCTTCGGATTCGGCTTGGCAGAGCGGACGTTGGCGCCATTGTCCGACGTGAAGATGACCAGGGTGCGTTTGGCGATGCGCAGCCTTTCCAGCAGATCCAGGATTTCACCGGTGCTCCAGTCCAGCTCTTCGATTGCATCTCCATAAACGCCATCCCTGGATTTGCCGGCAAAGGCGGGCGAAGCATACTGGGGGATGTGCGGCATGGTGTGTGACAGATAGAGAAAGAACGGCCGGTCCCGGTTGCGCCCGATGAAATCCAAGGCCTGCTGAGTGTATCGCTGGGTCAGCATGCTCTGGTTCACGGGCGCCTCCACCACACGTTCGCCATCCCTCAGCGTCAGCGGCTCAAACATGCTGAGCTGGCGAAATGCGTCGCCGACTTTCCATTCCTCGGCGTCGTTGGTGTGCAGCAAGCCGAAGAATTCATCAAAGCCCTGCTGCAACGGACGCAGTTCTTTGCGCCAGCCCAGGTGCCACTTGCCCACACACGCCGTCGCATATCCCGCAGGCTTGAGCAACTCGGCCAAGGTCATCTCGCCCTGTGGCAGTCCGGTATGTTCCGTGGGAAAGAGCACATACGGCACACCGCAGCGCGCGGGCAGGCGGCCGGTCAGGAGCGCTGCTCGTGATGGGCTACAAAACGGGGCGGCGACATAAAAGTCTGTAAACCGCATGCCTTCTTTCGCCATGCGGTCCAGGCGCGGAGTGGCTATCGTTTGCGACCCATAGCAACCGATGTCGCCATAACCGAGATCATCGGCGAGGATGACGATGATGTTGGGATGGCGTGCCGACATCGGCGTGTCCGCAGCATGGGCCGACCACGCCAGCCACGGAATCAGTGGAACAAGGAAGTGGAGGATAGGCAGCCTTGGAAGCGGGATCATCGTTGGGCCCTATTTTTGAGGTGCAGCGCGCGGCATCGGTTCCATTCCGGACGCACGGAGGGCGTTGCCTTTGACGCCAGCCAGCGAGTCGCCCAACTCAATACGGATGGGATCGGCGAGTCGCGCGATGCGGGCGACGACGTCAGGATGTTGCGCCGCGACATTCTTGGTTTCGCCGGGGTCGGCGCGGAGGTCGAAGAGCGAAAGCGCCAGTTGCTCGACGCGCTGGCCGTGGCGGCTGGCAATGCCTTCCATGCTGGATTGCGTGATGGACAGCGGCTTGGTCTTGCCCCAGTTCGACGGCTTGCCGCCGCGGCCGGGCTCGCCCGCCGTCGTCAGGTAAGGATGTGGGAAATGAAGCTTCCAATCGCCGTTGCGGACGGCGTGGAGCTCGTCACCGGCAAAAAAGAACAGCGCCTGGTGCGGCGACTTTGCGCCCGGCTCGCCGAACAGCAGCGGTTTTACGCTCAGGCCGTCAATCTTGCGTTCGGGACTCTTGCCGCCAGTAAGTTCAGTCAGCGTCGGCAACCAGTCAATTGCCATGAACGGCTCGTCGCTCACGCGCTTCGCGGGCACTTGGCCCGGCCAGCGCACTATGCACGGCACGCGCACGCCGCCCTCGAAGGCCGTGAGCTTGCCCTCACGCAACGGCTTCGCAGAGCCGGCGTGCTCGCCGTAGCTGAGCCACGGGCCGTTGTCCGACAAGAAGATTACCAGCGTGCGCTCGGCAAGTTTCAAGCGGTCGAGCGTGGCGAGGATTTCGCCGACGGACCAGTCCAGCTCCTCAATGACATCCCCGTAGAGTCCGCGCTGGGAGCGGCCCTTGAATTTCTCGGAGGCGAAAATCGGGACGTGTGGCATGACATGCGGCAGATACAGGAAGAATGGCTTGCCCGCGTTGTGCTCGATGAACGACACGGCGCGCTCGGTAAAGCGCCGCGTGAACTGGCTCTGGTCGGGGTCCAGCTCGATGACTTTCTCCCCGTCGTAGAGCGGCAGCGGCGGCATCTCGGCGGCGAGCACCGGGTGATACTTCGAGTTGTCGTTCGAGTAGGGAATGCCAAACCACTCCTCGAAGCCGTTGCGCTTCGCACCGAAGCGCGCCACGGTGCCGAGATGCCACTTGCCGATGCCGGCGGTCGCATAGCCTCGCGCCCGCAACATCTCCGGCAACAGCCATTCGTCGGGGTGAATGCCGTTGCGGCTGGTGTGATTGAGCGCGCCATGCAGGCCGATGCGGTTCGGATAGCAACCGCTCATCAAGGCCGCGCGGCTGGCGGTGCAGACTGCCTGAGCGACATAGAAGCTGGTGAAGCGCGTGCCCTCGCTGGCCATGCGATCGAGGTTCGGCGTGCGGATATCCTTGCAACCGTAGGCGCCGATGTCCGCATAGCCCAGATCATCCGCGAGAATGAGGATGATGTTGGGGCGCTTCATCTCCGCCGAGACTGACGAAGTCAGAAGGCCGAATATCAAGAAGAGGATGACGTAGGTGAGTTTCATGTTGTCATCAGACCTCCGCTGTGAAATCGCACAACACTACAGGCGTCCCCGGCGCGCCTCCGCCGAATCCACCGCCGAAAACCGCTTCGAGTCGCACTTGGCGCCGGCCTTTCCGCAATTCGCCGGGAAGATCCGCGGTGACCTCAATGATCTCGCCGCGCAGGCACACCCAGTCGGTCTCGGGCAGGTTCTCGGCGCGCACCGTTACTCCTTTGTACGTCAGGCGCAAGCTCGGATTCGTCACTTCGGCGCCATCCAGAAACAGGGCCATCCTGTGGGTGACGAAGTACATGGTGCGCAGCTCGTGCACACGGTAGGCAAAGCGGAAGCCAGCCACGTTGCCATCGGCGGGTTCGAGATTGCGGAGCGAACCCGGGACATACCACGGATTGACACTCATTGGCGACCTCCTTTCCCCGCTGCGCCGGCCAGTGTGACGATGCCCCAGGCCGGGAGATCGAACCGTACAATTGCCCCTTCCCGCTGGGCGGGCCGGGGGCGGCGGCCATCCAGTTCGGTGACAACCGGATCGTTCCACGGAAAGTGCCAATTCGCTTCAACGGCGCGCGCCGCGCCTGTTGTGTCATAGAACCGGGCGCGCGGCTTTCCTTCGTGGAAATGGAGGCCGGAGAGTACCGCGTCTCCGGTCGTGCGCAGGTACGAGCGGGAGAACGGCAGTGGCAAGTGCGCGTCATCGAGCGATTTGGTCGCGAGCGGTTGCTGGAATTCCCAAGCGCGCCACGGAACCCTGGCCGTGCGCCAGTCGCTGCGGTGGGGATAGATTCCGTACCGGTAGCGATGCACACCGCGCAAGGGAGGGAAGCCGTCTGAAATCAGCACGGCAACATCGTCGCCAGGAGTGTGCAACCCGGGCACGCCGTCGTTTATCAACGCCACACCGTGATCGCCGTAAGAGAGATCGAGGAAGTCGAGCGCCACGGGGCTCGCGGTTTTAGTCTCGTAAACCCCGAACGGCAGGTTCACCCATCGCGTGCCGCGGGCCGCGAAGGGAAAGAGGTGCCGCAGGAGCGAGCCTGGTTGGCCTTTGTATCCGAAAATGGCGCCGCGGCCGTAGTCGATTTCGAGGTCCATTTCCAACACCGGGGATTCGTGTGCGAGCAAAATCCTGAGCCTGTATGCGCAAGCTGCAAGATGACCGGAAATGAGCACGCTGCCCGCTACCGCATCGGAGCGGTTCATTTTAACCCGCACACTTGCGGCGGACGAGTCCACCGCCGGGTAGGCGCAGAGAAAGCGCGCTTGCTGCCCGCTCCGCAGCAGTTCAGCGCCACTGGACTTCTCCACGATACTGGTGATGCCCCCGGTTTCGGGATGGAACGTAACGCGCAGGTACCTATTCTCCAGCACCAGCGGCGCAGCCGCGGGTTCGTCCGGCTGGGAAACGACGGCTCCGCGCGGCCGTATCGAATAGGCGCGGAACCCGAGAGACGGCACGGAAGCATGGAAGCTGATCAGCGCCCGCTCCGCGTCACCGTCCTTGCGCCAGTTCAGAACGGCGGCGGGCCAGTCACGCTCGCCATCGTAAACCGAGAGATCCCGTTGCTGGGGCGCCGGAATCCAGCAATGCACTTCGCCCGTACGATCCCAGTTACAGGGATTGTAAACCACGATCTGCTGAGCGTCTCCGGGGCCTGAACGCGACTCACGGCGCACGAGGTCGGCCAGGGCTCCGTCGAGGGCCTCCCGGGCGATTTCCTCCGCCGACGTCTTCCACTCGCGCGTGGTAGTCTCCATCGTAATCGGAGTTCGAGGGCCTGGATAATCGGGGATGAAGGGCTCTTCGAGACCGCCTACGTGATATCCCTCCGGGTTCTCCGAACCGCCGCACCCATACGCAAAGTGATCCTGTGACGAAAGCAGGTTCTTCCACGCCTTTTCAAACTGCTTCTCGGGATACGGCCGTCCTGCGGACGCCGCCAACGTGGAGAACTTCTCCGCCGTCACGAGCAGGCGCTCCAAGTGCCGGTCTTCGCGTGCCATCTGGTTCAAAGAGCCGAACCCGGACCATGCGTACGGTCGCCCCAGTAATTCATCGGCGTTGTAGAACCGGGGCTCGGGATCGGGCGAAACGGACGCGATATAGTCAGCGAAGATCGTGGAAACGGCCTGCACCGGAGCCATCGCGTTGAACGCCTCCCATTCATGCTCTCCGTGCATGTTCATGGTGTGGTCCTGCACGCCGCCGGCGAGAACCGTGCGCAACCCGGCCTTCTTCGCCGCCACCAGCGTACGGGCCGTGGTATTGATGCCGCCCGTGGGGCCCGACCCTAGAATGGCTACAGGAACCGTCTTGTATTTGGGGACCGCCGGAATGAGAGCGCCATCCAATCCCTTCCAAATCAACGCTTCCTTGTCCACACCGGCGATCACCCCCGGGTTCCCACAGCGCAGAACCGCGTACTCGAATCCGAAACCCCGCAGAATCTGGGGCAGTTGCGGATGAAACGCGAAGTCATCGTAAGCGCACGCGAACGTGCGCGTTTTCCCGCCCATGCGCGCCAGCGCCTTGAGCCCGAATTCGAACTGGCGCAGGTTGGATTCCGTTCCGAGAACCTCCAGGTAGGCGTCCGAGTACATGCCCTTCACCGTTTCCACGAGTCCGGCCGCCGACGCCTTTTGCCAGCGTTTCAGATCTGTGATTCCGTAATCGGCAATGATATCCCAGGTGTTGCCGCACACCTGGTTCACCTGTTTCGAGCCTAATTGTTCGGAGGCGCGCAACCGGTTCTCCGCCCAGCGCATGGAGAAACTGGGCCAGCCCCATTCCGCGTGCCCTACGATCTCGCCGCCTGCCATGCGGTCAGAGAGAAGTCCGCCATGCCAGCCGCGCACAAAATACGGCTTGACGGGGGTGAGGGCGTTCCGGGCGGCCAGGAGTTGCCCGCCGGCTTCACGGATCAGCCGGCCCATGGAACCGGAATCGCCCGCCAGCAGCCGTTTGGCCGCCGCAGCGATGTGCTGGTCTGCCGCGGCCACACGGTCGTCAACCGATTGTCCCGCCCCTTTGAGCGACTGCAATTCCAGGACGAACTTCCGCGCGAAGGCGTACCCGTAGAACGCCAGACGCGCCTCGCTGTAATCTTCGCCGCGGGGCGCAGCGGCGGGTTTGGCGCCCAGCGCCGCCCGGACCAGGTTGGCCAGCAGGGCCGAGACACTGGCTTCGTATCCCCAGTATTCCGGGTGACGCCCATGAGCAGCCAAGTCTGCGAAGAGGTTGGTGGCGATGAAGCAATCCCGCCCCTTCCGTACGATATCTGGTGCCCCGGAAGAGAGCCGCGTGACCACAGATGCGGCGGGCGCCGTGACCTGCATGTGCCAGTCAAAAGTGATGTGGACGGTATCGGAACGCCTCCCGGGCTGGCGCAACACGCTGTTCAGCGGATTCTCCGTGGCGCCCGAGAGACGCGGCGTTTCGGCATGCCAATCCTGGAAAACAACACCAAAGCGTCTGGCCACATCGTCGCCGAGCGGTTCGCCGAGGCCCGCTGGTTGCACCGCAATGACGCCGCGCGCGCCCGGGAGTCCCGCCTGGAAATCACTGAACGCCGGCGCCTCGTACCTATTGCGCCCGCTCTGTCTGTGGTCGGGCAGCCGATCACCGGCAATCAGGAGATCGCAAGTCGCCGCGCTTTCGGCGCGAACCTCGGGAATAGCCACCGCCAGCACCAAGGGGTCCCATAAGCGCCAGGAGATGTAATCGAAGACCTCCGGCGAAGCGCACAGCAACGATACGGAGAATTTCCGGCGCGGCTGCGCCGCCGCGGCGGCATGCAGAGGCTTCGCAGCCAGATACGCCGCCGCCAAGCCGGTGCTTGCCAGGAAGGTTCTACGCGATGTTCGGAGATTCATTTGGCCTGGTCTTTCCTTCTCTTTTTGTCTTTTCCAGCTTGTCCTCCTTCAGAGCGACGAAAGGCGGCGTTGCAAGCGGCGCCAGTAGCAAGGCAGAGAGAGGGAGAGGTAGCAGGTTTTTCATGTTCGAGTCTTCACATCAGTCTGACTGACGCAAGGGTTAGGGTTCAGTTGGCTTTTGGTCCAAACACGGCGATCTCCGCCAAGCCGATATTCTTGGTCTGAGGTTTGACCGTATCAACCAGGACGACCAACCACCAGACTTTTCTGGCGGCGAAGGTAAGCAGCAAGATTCGTTTCATCGGGCTATTTGTCCTTTTTCCATTTTGAGTCCGCGCCAAGTCATCGCACTCCGAGGACGCAATCCGGGACCTTGCCTTGGGGATAGGCGCCGGCAAGCCCCAAGGTGAGGAGCGGTTTGTTCTGCATACACGAGGTGTTTTTCATTTCGCTCCTCTCTTCTCTATTTCTTCAGCTCGGAAAAGGATTGATCATTTGATTTTCTCCAATCGCACGGCTTTCAATTCCAACGCGGAGGCATGGGGAATCTCGGTGGCGTGGAGTTTGAGGGTGGTGCGGCCCTTGTCCAGTTCCAGGGTTCCCAGCGGCAGCGGTGCCCAGTTCTTCTCATCAGCCTCGATACGGGGCACGCGATCCGGGCTGGGTATCGGCGTGGGATCCTGCCCGCGATTGACCACGCCTTCGACGGCTTTGCCCCCAGCTTCCACGCGCACTTTGGCGCCGAGTTGGTTCTCCGCGCAGACATACATCAGCGCGACCTCGAAGGTTCCGGCCTGTGCTACCTCTAGGTCCCACTCAACAAAGGCTGCGGCGGAATCCCAGCCCGTGAGATAGCCATTGGTCCAGGGAGTGTTTCGTTTGACTCCTTGAACGCGTCCCAAGTGCGTGGTTAATTCCACACGGGGAGCCTGAGGCAAGCCAATCATGATCGGCGGCGGTTGGCTGCGCGAACCGCTTTGCACGCTTTTTTCCCAGGCCCGATAGACGGTGGTGAGTTGCTGCGCCACCTCGGGATTGGCCGCCGCTACATCTTTTTCCTGATTGGGATCGGCCACCATGTCATAGAGGGTGACCTTCTGGTTGATGACGCGCAGACGCCAGCGGTCGGTGCGTGCGGCCCCGCTTTCAAACAACGTACGTTGCGGCCAGTTGTTGGCGCGTCCTTCCAGCAGAGGCACCAGGCTGATGCCATCCAGCGGCAGGGCGTTCAGCTTCTTCACGCCGCCGATTTCCGCCAGCGTGGGCAGCCAGTCTAGGTGCGCGGCGATCGGCGTGATGACGGAACCCGGTTTCGTATGGTCCGGCCAGCGCACGAAACACGGCACGCGCACGCCGCCCTCGTCGCTGTCGCCTTTCTTGCCACGCATCCCCGCGTTGTAGCGCGCGAATTGCGGGCCGTTGTCGGTCAGAAAAACAACCACGGTTCGGTCCGCTAGTTTCAAGTCGTCCAGTTTTCGGAGCAGTCGCCCGACGTTGTCGTCAATGTTCTCCACCATGCCATAGACGCTGGCCGTGGAGTCATCCAAGCCGCGGGCTTTGTATTTGTCGAAATAGCGGCCCGGCAACTGGTACGGTCCGTGCGGCGCGTTATAAGCGACGTAACAGAAGAACGGTCGTTGCCAGTGTCGTTCCATGAACTTCATCGCCTCGTCTGTCAGCACGTCTGTGATGTAACCCGGCGCGGTGACCGGTTCGCCATTGCGCTCGTAAGTCGTGTCGAAGTAATTGACCTTCCCACCGCCGCAGAAACCGAAGAACTCGTCGAAGCCCTTGCTGTTGGGATGATACGGATGGTGCTCGCCGTTGTGCCACTTGCCGATGATTCCGGTGGCATAGCCCGCGCCCTTCAAAACCTGCGCCACCGTCACCTCGTTGACGTTCATGATCTCCTTGCCTTGGCAAACGCCGGACACTCCGGCGCGCTGATGATAGCGCCCGGTCAGCAAGCTGGCGCGGGTGGGCGCGCACAGCGGACTGACGAAGAACCGGTCAAACCGCGCGCCACTGGCGGCCAGTTGATCGAGCACAGGCGTGTCAATCTTTGGATTGCCGTGGGAGTGGATGTCGCCGTAGCCTTGGTCGTCGGTGAGGATAAAGAGGAAATTGGGTTTCCGGCTTTGCCGTTCCAAACCGGCCCCGGCGGCCAGAATCTTCGTGTTCATTGCCACGACAGACGTTGCTGCCGCGGCGCTCGCCTTGAGCAATTGGCGCCGCGTCAGGACCACCCGGTGGGTCTGGCGCATCCGCATCGAAGATGCTGATTCGGCGTTCGTGACCTTCTTCTCTTGTTTCATCTCTCCGGCGTCCTCCGGCTATTTGGCCCGAGCCTTTTCTGTTGGACCTAACGCGTCAATACAGTTTTACCGCAAAATCAGCAGAAAGGTTACCGATCTGTCCCGAAAACCTCATCATTTCTGACACGGCTTGCTTGCTGGAATTGGTCACTGGCGCTTTGGAGACGCCCGGCAGCCAATCGCGATTCGCGCTTTCTGCCAGGGCTCGATTCTCGAGTGCTTTGTCAACGACGCGTATGCCTTCAGCGGACGGATGTATGACCACATGCGGGGCGATCTCACGATTGCTCTGACGGAGGGCGGGGCGCAAATCAGTCAGCTTACTGTCAGAACGCATCAAGGCAACAAGTGAATCCCAAATGCGGCTGCCAAATCAAAGACGTCTGGTCGGGGCTGGATTGGGCGTTGAGCCGTTCGACATTGAAGATGAGGATGATGACTTGACGCTATGGAGTCGTGGCATCGGAAACCTTGCCTGGTTGATGTCTCGCTTGTCTTCTGTGTGCTCGTTGACTGGAGAGGTGTTGTTCGCTGAAAAAAGATGGTCGCGAGTCAAGCCTCTTTGCCGGCGATTCTTGTGGTGGATTTGCTCGTCGAGAAGGCGCCCCGCGCGTCGCGGAAGAACAATATCCCCGCGGCCGCCAGCATGATGGCTTGCCCGAAACATTTTACAGATGCTTTTCTCGCGATTGGTGCGGTCGCGTTTGCGCTGGCCGTCTTTCAAGACTATCGGTCAATAGCGGACTTCCCGCACATCGAGCCCAACGGGGGATCTTCCCGAGAGCGCTGCATACAGACAACACAGATTCAGGTATGCGCCGACCATGCCCGGATGGGTACGGTCGGGAAGATCGTGGAGCTCGATCAGCGGATGCTCTTTTCTCACGCGCTTCCAGGCCGTGCGACAAGGAACCACAGGAACATTCAAGCGAACGGCAGAGTCGAACAACAGTTTGTCGCCTGTCTGGAACAGTTCGTCTTCCTCCCAGTCCATTTCGTAGAAGATCGGCCGCGCGCCGGCATGTCGTGAAAGTAAGTGCTGCTGCTTCCCAGCCATAGAATCCGCGTCGCCGCCGTGCTTGCGCCGGTTTTGGCCGTTGTTGCCTTGGGAGGTGCGGCGCCAGCCGGAGGGTTGGCACCATAGCCTACGGCCAACAAGAGCAGGAAGAACATCGAGTTTCCGACCGACAACTGTCTGCAGGTCTTCTTATCCTCCTGGCGCCCAAGGGACACGCTTCGATTCACGGGCTCAATCCCGTGTATGGATGGCGAATCAACACATCCCAGAGAATATCGTTGATGGCTCTGGCGCGCTCGTCGGTGATCTCGAGCATTTCGCCGGCGTCATGATAAGGGTCGGGACCGTATTTCGGGGAGTCGTTATAGATCTTCCAGTCGAGTTTTCCCGGATGCTCGCGGAACAAACAGGCAAAGAAAATCGCCGCGGCGGTGTATCGCGGAAGACCTTTGCGAATGTGTTGAATGTCGGTGTAGAAATCCCGGATGTCCGAAATGCCCGGCACTTTCCCCGCGCGCATTTGGCGGTTCAGTTCCAGAAACAGGTCGCCCGCCGCAATCATGCGAAGCCTTCCACGGCGGTCGAGTTCCGGAAAACGCGCCCGGAGCGCCTCGAATAGCTTGGAGTGATAGTCGCGTGTTCGGAACGTGTTGCCGGTCCATTTGGCTGCGGGATCATAGGGCTGCAGCCACATTTTTTCATAATCAAAGGCATCGCGATCCGGATTCTCGCGATCCGGCTTGCCGTCTTTCTTGCTCGGCTCCATGGCGGGCCAGACGGTGTAGAGGAAGACTTGCCCTTCGGGATGGGCGCCGAGAAACAGTTTGATCATCTCGGAGGCGTTGTGGAGATCGCCTTGTTCTTTGCCTTTTTCATTGCGTTCGAGTCCCCACCAGCCGAAGGGCTGAAGCGTCATTGCATCCCAAGGTTTTTTGAGCAGATCGTCTTTCTTCCTGGCATCGGCTTCCAACCGCTCGCGCAGCATCCAGATGGGAGCGCCGGGGGATCGTGGTGGTGGACAATCTGTATGCCAAAGGGTCGTTGCGAGAGATCTATCTGGCAGGTGCGCCCGTCACGGTGGTCACTCGGTTGCGCAGCAACGCGGCTTCACTGCCCACAAGCGCCACGTCACGTTGTGCCTGGTGGCCTACAGCCTTTTGCGCCTGCTCTCGTTGACGCTGCGCGGGGCCGAAGCCATCGAAGCCGAGCCGTGGTGGCATCCCGTCGGACCGCTCTGGCCGCACCTGTGCGAGACCTATCTGGGCAATCGCGCCTTTGACACCTTGGACGAGGAGGAAGATTCCCTCTGTGTCGCCCTCGGCCAACTCATTCGCCAGCGCGAAACCGTTCGCTCCATCGCTTATTTCGACTGGCTGATTACTCTATCTATGATGTCAAATTACTCTCAAATCCAAAATGCCCTCCGCCAAGAATGAAGGATAGCGATCGGTAGGAATCCGACGAACAACCGTTTGCTTGACGTGAAAGATGGAGCGATATTAGACTATGGTTCGCTTCAAGATTGAAGAAAGGACCTGATATGGAGGCGATCAAACTTCCGCAACACCTGAATGTGGCGTCGGTTTTGGTGGACAGCCACCTCGCGGCAGGGCGAGCGGAAAAGACGGCGATTCTCTGCGGGGAAGATACGGTGAGCTATGGGGCGCTGGCCGCGGGTGTCAATCGGTGCGGCAATGCCTTGCTCAATCTTGGCGTGCGAATGGAAGAGCGCGTGGCGATTCTCATGCCCGACAATCCGGAGTGCGTCTATGCGTTCTTTGGCGCCATCAAGATCGGAGCGGTGGCTATCCCAATGAATACCATGCTGAAGCCCAAGGACTACGAGTACCTGCTCAACGACAGTCGTTCTCGCGTGTTGATTGTCCACCCCTCTTTTCTGGAGACGATTCGGCAGGTTCGCCGTGACCTGAAGCACTTGGAGCACCTCATCGTCGCCGGTGAAGGGGACGGCAATGAGCTGTGTCTGAAGGATATGATGGCGGCGGCTTCGGCCACGCTGGAACCGGCGGATACGAGCAAGGATGATGCGGCTTTCTGGCTCTATAGTTCCGGAACAACCGGGTTTCCCAAGGGCGCGATCCATTTGCATCACGATATGCTTGTGGAGGCTGATCTATACGCCAAACAGACCGTTGGGCTGTTGGAAACAGATGTGTCGTTTTCGGTGGCGAAGCTGTTTTTTGCCTATGGGCTGGGTAACGGACTATATTTTTCGCTCCGCGTCGGCGGGACAACGGTCCTTCTGCCCGAGCGGCCTTTGCCGGAGACCGTCTTCGGCGTCATTGACCGGTACCAGCCGACTGTCTTCTACAGCGTACCGACCAGCTATGTGGCGTTGCTTCATCTGGCCGAGAAAACCCGACGGACGAGCTTGGGGCGGGTGCGCATGTGCATTTCCGCAGGCGAACCGCTCCCTGCGCCGCTTTTCGAAAAGTGGCGGGATCGGTTTGGCGTGGAGATTCTGGATGGCATCGGCTCGACGGAGATTCTTCACATTTTCATCTCGAACCGGCCGGGGAGAGCCAAGCCGGGCAGCACAGGTGAGATCGTGCCCGGCTACGAAGCGCAGATACTCGACGACGAAGGGAAAGAACTTCCTGTCGGCGAGGTCGGCACGTTGATGATCAAAGGCGACAGCATCGCGAATGGGTATTGGAACAAGCATGAACAGACCAAGAAGACTTTCCGCGGGGAGTGGATCAACACCCACGACAAGTTCTCGGTGGACGAGGACGGATACTATTGGTACGCGGGAAGGACCGACGACATGATCAGGGTCAGCGGGCAGGCGGTCTGGCCGGCCGATGTTGAGTCGGTTCTCCTGGGACATCCAGCCGTGCTCGAAAGCGGCGTGGTGGGCGTTGCGGATGCCGACGGGCTGACCCGGGTGCGCGCGTATGTGACTCTGAAAGACGGATACGCGGTCTCGCCCCAGCTCGCCCGCGAATTGCAAAATTTCGTCAAGGAGAACGCCGCGCCGCACAAGTATCCTCGGTCGGTCGTTTTCATTGACGAATTGCCCAAAACCGCGACGGGGAAGATCCAACGCTACAAACTTCGCGAAATAGCCGAGCAGGAAAGGCAACAAGCCGCGGGGGCGGGGTGAAAAGGGAGGAAGAGGACCGAAACGACAGAAGGGACGGAAGGGACCGAAGGGACACAGAGGACTTACGGGTCTTGCTCGTTTTCTTGTCTCTCTGGTCCTTTCCGTCCCTTTTGTCCCTTTTCACACACGCTCCTACATCCTCACGAGCGCCGAGCCCCAGACGAAGCCCGAACCGAAGGCAACGAGAAGGACCAGACTTCCGTCGCTCACCATGCCGCTGCGCCGCGCTTGATCAAGTGCGATTGGCAGGCACGCCGAAGCCATGTTACCGTAGTTCTCGACGTTGACAAAGACCTTTTTCGGCTCGATGCCCACACGCTCAACGACGGCTTCGAGCATTCGCAGGTTCGCCTGGTGGGGAATGAGCACGTCAATGTCGTCCAGCGTCAGACCGTTCGCCCGCAGCGATTCGAAGGTCGCATCGGCCATTCCCGCCACGCCGTGTTCGAACACGGTCTTGCCGTCCATGCGGAAGTGTACCCGACCGGCGTCAATGTCGTCTTTGTCAACAAACTCCATCTTGCCCAGGGCGGTGCCGGGCGCGGCCGTGTAAAGGGCGCGCGCGTAAGCGCCGTCGGCGTGAAGAATTGTCGAGAGAACGCCTCTATGTTCGTCGTCGGATGGGCCGACCACAACGGCGCCCGCCCCGTCGCCCAACAGAATCGCGACATTCCGACCGTCGTAGGACCCGTCCATCCGTTTGGAGAGAACTTCCGAGCACGCGATGAGCACGTACCGATACGTGCCGGCCTTGATATAGTGGTCAGCGATCGACAGGCCGTAGAGCAGGCCGGCGCACTGTTGTTTGATGTCCATCACCGGAATGCCGCTGAGGCCCAGTCGGCCTTGCAGGAAAAAACCGCATCCGGGGTCGTGGTGGTCGGGCGTGATCGTGTTCATGATCAGCAAGCCAATCTGTCCCATTTTCAGCCCGGCGTCGTCAACCGCAGCCCGGCAGGCCTCGACGGCGAGCTGAGACGCGCTGACGTCGGCCTCGGCATGACGGCGCTGCCGCACACCCGTCCGCGCAACGATGAACTCGTCGCTGGTCTCCATCATCTTCATCACGTCAAAATTCGTGACGATCTTCTCCGGAACATAGTGCCCGGTTCCCAATATGCGAGAACGGCTCATTTCACTTCTCCGAAAAGCCAGTGCTACTCATCCACACTCAAGCCTTCGTGTTTCAGGGACTGTTTTAAGAGTAGCACGCAGTTCTTTTGGAAAAACTCCAGGGGTGCCAGTTGGGTCTTCTCATAAACCTCCGCTCCCAGCTGGGCGGCAATTTCGCGCGGGGCCTTGCCGGCCCGGAACTTGCGGACGATGCGTTCGTGGTAGGCATCGGTTGCCGAGATGGCCTTGCGAAAATACGTCGCCACGTCTTCGGCGCCTTTGACGGCGGCATTGTGGCTCAGGCAGAGGACTTCGGCGTCGAGGGTCGCCAGGCGGCGCAGTGAATTTGCATACGCGCCATAGCCGGTGAAGTAGTTGGGCCACCACCAGTCGTGCTCCGGCACGTAGTAGCCCGTGGCATCGGATGCAATCAGTATGCCGGCGGCCGGTTCGTGGAAGCTCAAACTGCAATCGCTGTGGCCGGGCGTCTCCAATACATCGAATCGGGCCTGCCCCACGGTGATGATCGCCCCTTCGCTCAGAACACGGTCAATGGGAATCTGCGCGGCGGTCAAAGGTTCCGGGCGATGCTCTTCAGCGATCACGCCCATCTGGATGAGCGTTCCCGTGATCATCTGGTCCGCCTTGGCGAAAAAGGAGACGACCTTTTCGGTCGAGAGCGTTGCGACAGCCGCCTGTGAGGCGTAAACAGTGACGCCGGGGAATATTTTGCGGAACATGGGCACGGCCATTACATGATCGGGATGGGCGTGTGTGACGATCATCTGTTTCACATAGCCGGCAGCGATCCCAAGCCGCTCGATCTGCTGCTGAAGGACCGGCCCCATGGCCCCAACACCGCCTTCAAAGATCGCGCCCTCCTCCTCGCTCCTGACGAGGTAGAGCGGGTAAAGGCTGGTTCCGAGCATCATCAAGGAATCGGTAATCTCGACGGGGGGATGGGTGATCAGCATCGCCGCTATCCTTTCTCGTTTTCTTCAATGGCAAACAACGCCGCCCCGAAAGCCCCCGTGTATTGGGCATCGGGAGGTGTCAATGCTTCCGTTCCGAGGGCCTTGCCCAGAAGTTGGGCCAGGAACGGATTGTGTGCGACTACGCCGCCCGTTGTCACAAGCATGCCGTCCACACGGTCCATCTCAATAATCCGCTTAACGACAGAACAGAAGGCCGCACGAACAATGTCATGGACCTTCTCGCCGGCGCGGATTCTTCCCAGCACTTCGGTCGCGGCAAAAACGGTACAGAAGCTGCTCAAGGGCGCGTCCATTGTCGAACGTTCGGCCAGAGCGTTGAGATCGGAGAGGTCCACGGCCAGGCGGTGGGCAATCTCTTCGAGGAAAGCCCCTGTTCCGGCGGCGCATTTTCGATTCATCTTGAAGCCGGTCCGGTGTCCCGCCTCGTCGAGATGAATCACCTTGCTGTCCTGGGCGCCAATATCCACGACCGTCATCGCTTTGCGGAAAGTGAAGTAGGCGCCTTTTCCATGGCAGGCGATCTCGGTTTTTTTTCCGTCAGTCCAAGGGACATTATCGCGACCGTAACCGGTGGCCAAGGACCGGAGGAGCTGGGATCGCTCCAGCGAAGCCGCTTCCAAGGCATCGGCCAAAACGTGCTCGGCGGCTTGTGCGTAGTCCACGCCGGATCGCCGCATGGCCTTCGCCACGACTTGTCCGCGTTCGGCGATGATCACGAGTTTGGCCGCGTAGGCACCTATGTCAATCCCACAGAAATACTGCATGGCCGCGTCTCGATATCCTATCCTTCCGAAAGTTGCTCGACGAAGGCCTCGATTTTGGTACGGGTTTGCTCTTCGGAAAAGAGGCGCAGATCATTGAGGTCTCCGTCCACCACCACGAACGGCTTGCCCGTTTTCTCCTGCAGCCGTCGGGGCATGTCGTAGCGGTTGTTGGAGTTGTTGGGACAAGTCTTCGAGTCGTGGTAGAGCACCCCATCAATTTTGAATTTCTCAATCATTTTGGCCAAGTAGGCTTCCTTGCGTTCGTCGTTGCGGCAGATGAACAGCTCTGTGTATGCGCGGGCCATGCCTTCGAATGGCTTGGCTGGATCAAGAGCCTCGAAGATCCAACTGTTGCAGTAGGTCGAGGCAACAACGCACGTGCGCAATTCCATGAACTGCAAGGCGAGTGGTTTCAGTTTGCCCCAAATCGGCATGCCTTCCCAGTAGATGCGATAGGTTTCGCCCTCAACTGCCGCCACACCATCCGCCACGCGCTGCTTCAACTCGGCGAGAAGAATCTGGTAGTAGTCAACGGCTTCCCGGGTGCCTCGCAGAACGACGGCCGGGCCCATTTGGATCGTTCCGTCGAAGAACGTCAGCGGCGCCGGCACATTTGCGGCGGTTTCCAGCACCGCCTTCCAAAGTCGCGTACACTGCAGCGACAGATCCACGACTTCCCGGAGTTTCTGGGGATCCAACTTCCGGCCGGCAATCGCCTCGAGGGGTCCGACCAGGGCTTCGATCTGTTTGGCCACGCAGTCAACAATGGTTTCGCTGACGTCACCGACCGAGCGGGGCGTGTGAATTCCGATGCGTGGAACGTTCCACTCGCGCGCGTAGAACTGAAACCAGTCCTGCACGTCGCGGCATTGGTTGGTGTTGAAGACCAGCACGTCGGCTTTTGGCGGTCCGGGCAGTTTCATCTTGTGAAAGGGCGTTTGGTTCTTGAGATAGGAGCCGATGTCGCTGGTCATATACGAACAGACGTCGGGCGAGTATCCACGGGCGTTCGCCGCCGGAATCAGGTCGGTGGCCATGCGGCTGGCGCCCAGCATGGCGGCGTGATTTTCGGGAAAGTACACGTTGAAATCCAGCGCGCGAAGCAGTTCAGCCGGCCCCACGCTGGTACACCAAGCCGTCTTCTTGGTCGCTGCGCTTTCGCCCATGAGTTCCGTGAAGTATTGGCCCATCAGGGCTTTCATTTTGCTGGTGGCTTCGAAGTCCTTGAGTTCGGTGGTGGGGGCCATAGTCAACATCCTTTCGTTTTTCGTAGAGATGCGGGCGGTCGGAACCGTTCGCCGAATCTATCGGTGAGCATCATTAGTTGGCCCGCGACCGTGCTGAGTCCCAAGTCGCGCGCGTATTTCAGAACGCCCCCGCGAAAATCGGGGAATCCGACACCGAGAACCGTTGCGGCGTCAATGTCCGATTCGCGCTGGGCGATTTGTTCCTCCGAGACGTGCAGCGCCTCGGCGATCATGCGCAACACGAGGCGCTCGGTAATTTCATCCTTGCCGATCGCGCGCGACTTTCGGCCCAGGTCGTGCCGCACTTCGGCGATAACGCTCTGCGCGACCTCACTTGGATGAGGTGCATACTCTCCCTTTTCGTATCTGTAAACACCCGAACCGGTTTTCTGGCCTCGATGGCCGCGATCAACCAGGCGCGACACGATCGGCGAAAGCAGGCCGTGCGCCGGAAATGCGCGGCGCATCATGGCGTCGGTGGAAACAAGAATATCCAGGCCGGCCATGTCAACCAAGGCGAGCGGTCCCATCGGAAACCCGAACTCCCGCATGGCAGAATCAATCGCCATCGGCGCTGCGCCGTCTTCGAGAAGATAAAACGCCTCCTTCAGATATGGGATGAACAGGCGATTGACCAGGAAGCCCTCGCGGTTTCTAACCAGTATAGGTGTCTTTCGGATCGCCTTTGCAAGGGCCAGTGTCGTTGCAATCACACAATCCGGTGTTGCGTCGCGGCGAATGACCTCCACCAACGGCATGCGGTGCGCCGGATTAAAAAAATGCATCCCGACGAGCCGGTTCGGATGCGCCATGCCCTCGGCCAGTCGGTCCAGCGAGATCGTTGAGGTATTGGATGCAATGATCGTGTCGGCACGACAGACGGCCTCGATCTTCGCGAGGACAGATCGTTTCACTACGATATCCTCGAACACGGCTTCGATCACCAGGTCGGCATTTGCGATATTCTCCCCATCGGTTGTGGTGGAGAGCAAAGCCAATTGGGTCTCGGCATCCTCGTGCGCGAGATTGCCCCGGTCCACTCGCCGGGCGATGGATTCCTCTATCCTGTTCCGTCCCTTTTCAAGGACCGATTTGTCATCATCCAGGACGACGACGGGAAGACCGGCCATAATCAACGCCTGGGCAATGCCCGCGCCCATGGTTCCCATACCGACGACCGCCGCGGAGCCGATTCTTGCAATCTGTGCCGTTTCCAGCCCCGCGATCTTGCTCGTTCCCCGCGTGGCGAAAAAGACGTAAATCTTATTCTGCGTAGCGAGGGTATCCATACATTCCGCGAATGCCTTTTGTTCCTCGAGGAGGCCTGCCTCGAAGGACTCGGCCAATCCGACCTTCACCGCTTCAACGATCTTTCGGGGAGCGCGGATTTCGGGCCGGCATTTTACCAGCATCTTTTCCGCATGTTCGAAGGCGGCGTCGTTGGCGGTGCTGTCGCTTATCTTGTCGGTCCGGACGCTTGTTTTGGGAGGAGGGCCGGGCGATTGAATGAGGGCGCAAGCGCTTTCCAGCAACTCGCCGCGATCACAGACGATGTCCACCAGGCCGAGTTCGGCGCTCCTGGCCGCATTGATTGCCTCGGCGGTCAACAGCATGCGCAGTGCAGCTTCCAGACCGACAAGACGGGGCAGGCGCTGCGTGCCGCCCGCGCCGGGATTGATGCCAAACTCGACTTCTGGCATACAGAAGGTGGTGTTCTTGGTGCACGTGCGATAATGGCAGGCCGAAGCCAGTTCCAGTGCGCACCCCATTACCTTCCCGGCCATTGCGGCCGCAACGGGCTTTTTGGAATCCTCCACGGCTGCAAAGGCCTCCTGGAAAACGCGTGAGACCCGAACGGCATCCTCGGCTTTCGTGATTTCCCGGAAGATGTTCATGTCCGCACCGGCGCTAAAGTGACTGTCGTCGCCTATGATGATAATCCCGCGAGCATCGCTGTCAGCGTTTGCTCGGCGGGTCGAGGAACAAAGCTCTTCCAACAACGGGAGCCCGATGGCATTGATCGGTGGGAAGTTGAGACGCAGAACACATATGCCGTCCGATACGCTATACTCGATCATCGCGGGCTGGCCTCTGTGCAATGATCCATTCACAACAAGAGCGTGAGTTTCAGCGAACCCTTGGCAGGCTCGGCATACATCTCAAACGCCTTGGGGGCCTCCTCCCAAGGCATGCGCGGCGTGACCATTTCCGTGAGCGCCGCGGCGGGGCCTTTGACAATCATATCCACAGCGGTCTGAAAAAACTCGCCGCACTCGGGCCCCACACAGGTGTTGATCTGGGTTTCGTTACGGAAGGTGTGGTACCAGGGGAACTCCTGCAATTCATAGTCGGGCATGCCGAAAACCAGCAATCGCCCGCCATGCTTGGGCAAATAGGCTGCCGTTGTTAGCGAATTGACCTTGCCCACCGCCTCGACCACGAAATCCACCATCTTGCCGCCCGTTAGTTCCTTCACCACTTCGACTGTGTTCTCCTTCGATACGTCAATTACATGGTCTGCCCCGTAACGCTTGGACCACTCGAGGCGCCACGCAAGGCGGTCGGTAGCGATGATCTGGCTGGCGCCCATCAGGCGCAACACGAGCGTGAAGATCAACCCCATCGGTCCCTGGCCAATCACCACGCAGCTTTTGCCGATGGTTTCGCCCGTGCGCTTCAACGCGCGAAGAACCGTCGAAAGGGGCTGGGCATTGATCAACGACGCCGGGTCGGGCGCGTCCTGAGGCAGCCGGGCGATCGCCGGCGGCCGCGACACAATATACTCCGCGAAACCATAGTAGCCCTCGGGTTGCGCCAAAACGAGCGTGCCCGGTTCCCATTCCGGACAGCGGGATTCCACGATGGTTCCGATGTTTTCATGGCCGGCCCAGCCGACGGGATTCGGAAACTCGATGTTCCCCCACAGGCCTTCGCCCGTATACTGTCCCATGTTGCTTCCGCAAAGGGCCACATAATGACACTGCACCAAGACCTCGCCATCCTTGGGTTCGGGTTTTGGCACGTCCTCCAGCATGGCGATCTGCCTGGGCTTCACGATCTTGATTGCTCTCATGTCTCTCCTCGCCGTTGTTATGAAAAATGTCTGATCCTCGCTCCCGCTTGGCGGTGCGCCAGCTTCACGACGCCAGGCGTGCGATGGATTCGCCGGTTGTTCAACCTCCTGCCTTTCTCCTCAAACGATTTCCGGGCCGGCGCCCGTCTGAGAATGAAAGTGCATTGTGCTGGGCTCAGGCAAGCGCAAAAAGACCTCACTGTGAAGTTGGGGAGAAGCCCCCGGCTTTGAAAATACCTTGCTTGTACCTGGAATTCTAGTCCTTAAACCGGCGCAGATTTTTACGCGGTGCGGAAGAAAATAGCTGAAATGCCCGTCGGTGTTGGCTAGGATTACAGTTGTCACAAATGATTCAGGCTGGTAGTTTCAAAAGTTGGATCAAAGACTCGCCGCATAGGTAGGCGCTGTGGTGTTGGAAAGATTGGATTTATCGCTTTCTGGACGAGGCGTGCAGTGGGCAGGGAGGCAAGATTCGGGCATGTCACAACGAAACACGTGATTTGTCAATGCCTTAGGAGCGAAAAGCCGGATAATAATGAATCGCACGAAAACCAGACTCCAGTTTCCACTGATGAAACTCATCGTCATCTCAACTTTCACCGCCCTGCTACTCACTCCGATGGTGGCGATTTCTGCTGCGAATGGCAAAGACACGTCTGCAGGAGAATTGGTCTTGGTGGAGGGAGGAGTCAGCCTCGCGCCGATCATCGTCTTTAAGGATGCGCCGCTGAGAACGCGGCAGGCGGCTGATGAACTGGCAACTTACATAGAGAAAATCAGCGGTGTGCGGCCCAAAGTCATCGAAGGGGAACCGCAGCCGCTGCCGGAGCGCGGGATTTGGGTGGGGTTTCAGCCGGTGCTCAAGACTCTCCTTCCCACCGTGGATTTTGACTTCAAACACCCGGAGGAAATTCTGATCGTGGCGAATGAGAAGCATCTCGTCATCGCCGGCCGCGACCGCTGGGATCCGAAGCACATGGACGGGAAAGGCCGCCTGGCACCGATCACGGGCAGGCAGCAGGAATACGGCACCGTCAATGCCGTTTATACCTTCCTCCAGGAGCATCTGCACGTGCGCTGGCTCTGGCCGGGCGACACCGGCGAGGACATCGTGCCGCAGAAGCGCATTGCCTTTGCGCCGCTCGAGTTTCGCTATCATCCGCAGATTCGGGCGCGCAGCGGGCAGTTCTACCGACTGGCGCTGGGCTACAGCAAAGACGGACCTGCCCAGCAGTGGGCGCGCTTCCAGCGGTTGCAACTGGACTCGCTGGAGCTGTCCGGCGGCCATGCGTTCAGCGATTGGTGGGAGAAGTATCACAAGACGCATCCCGACTACTTCGCCATGCAGCCGGATGGCACGCGCAGCGGTTTTCCCAATCCAAACAACGCCAAGCTCTGCGACTCGAACCCGGCGGTGTGGGACCAGTGGCTGGCCGAAGTGGAGGATAAGTTGAAAGCCGATCCCACCCTGCGCGTGTTCAACGCCTCGGCCAACGACGGCTGGGACGCTGGGCACTGCGTGTGTGAAAAATGCCGGGCCTGGGACCATCCCCAGGGCGAGATCGTGACCTACCGATGGAAAAACCTCACGGAGGATCGCCCGGCCATCACGGACCGGCATGTGACCTTTGCCAACGCCCTCGCGCGCAAGCTCAAGCAGCGTTTTGCGGACAAGCAACTCTACGTCCAGCTCCATGCTTACGGCCTGTCCCGTCCTGCCCCCGTGGCTGCCGTGCCCGATGACAATGTGATCATCTCCAGCGTCGCCAACTTTCACTTGCGCGGCGATGGCGTTGGCGACGACCGTTCCATACACATGAAGCAGTTTAAGGATTGGGCCGCCAAAGCGCCGCATCTGGCCTGGCGGCCCAACCTCGGCAACCCCGCCGGTTTGCAGTGGGGCATGCCGGACGTGGCCATGACGCAGGCGGCCGAGGATTTTCGTTTTGTCGCCGACAACCACTGCGTCGGCCTGTTTTTCGACACGTTCTGGGGCCATTGGGCTACGCAGGGACCGCACTATTACCTGATTGCCAAGGTCGCGTGGAATCCACGGCTCGATGCGCAGGCCGTGATGGAGGACTACTACCGCCGTGCCTTTGGGCCGGCCTCCGCCGAACTTAAAGCCTACTGGACGCTGATGGAACAAACCCGCCAGACCTTTGTGAACGAAGTCCGCAATCGCTTCCGCGCCTTCGACATCTCGCAGCGTTACACGCCGGAACTCCTTGCCAAAGCCGAAACCCTGGTCAAACAGGCGGCCGCCAAGGTGGCGAACGGACCCGAGATCTATCGCAAACGCGTGGAGTTTGTGAGCGCTGGCCTCAAATACACCCGTCTGGTGGTGGACGCACGCCGATGGATGCAAAAAGTGGAACAGAGCAAAGGCAAGGACACCGAAGCCATTGCCAAAGTGAAAGCCAACTGGGAAACCGCCGCACAGATGAGCAAGACGTTCCCGCCCTTCGCCATCAACTGGCAGGCCGTCTTCGCCCAGCCATCCAACAAGCGCATGATGGGCCTGCATCCCGACAACCCGCTCAGCGGCCGCACGTTGAGAGAGGCCCAGATGCGCACGATTGAATGATCGGTCCTGGCTAGGTTGACGCCCGTCCAGTCATGCTGTGCAAAGGCAGATCGCAGGTTGACATCCCCTGGTACAAGCGTTGACACGAGGAATCTGGAATGAAAAACACCTTCAGACTACTCACCGCGCTGCTTCTGGCTCCGCTGGTCGTGGTGCATGCGGCTGAGAAGCTTCGCCACCAACCGCTTCCGTTCCCTGGGCAGCATCTCCTGCGGCATCTGAAATCGTGGCTCTTCACTCTACAACTTATGGGGAAGCGCCTGGCCCTGTTCTGAAAGCCTTTCGGATTGATCGCGTGGGCTGGGGTCTGCCCCTACAGCGGGAGAGCGAGGTGGATGCCTGGGCAAAAGCCTGGATTCGGCAGCATCTCGATGCCGGAGTTCGATACCACGCCGTGTTGAACCTGAATGTCAGCAACGCTCACCTGACGGGCAAAGAGCCCGCGCTGCTCGCCACTCGCTGTGTGACGGCGGACGGTGGTTTTCGCGGTCCACGGCACACAGGGGTGCTGGGAGTAGTCAATGGCCAGCCTTCCTGGTTCCATTGCGTGAACAATCCGGCCTGGAAAGCGCAACTGAAGAAGCAAGTGGGCTATGCGATCGCCGCCGGAACCCATGGAAAGTTCGATTACGCTCATAATCGCGTGCAGAAAACGGACGCTTTTCGGATTCGCTTCGCTGTGCCTGAAGACTGGGGAAATGTTCAGGCCATCTATCACACGCCGGGGAACGAGCCGATACCGCTCACCACCCAGATCGCTGGAGGCAAGGCTGAAGTCAGCATTCCTTCCCTTGAACACTGGGGGCTGCTGTCCGTGTCCGCCGACAACATTACAGCAGAGGGCCGTTCTTTCGGGATGAGAACGCGGTGAATGTCAAGTCCTTGGGCGCCAAGAGCGACGGAACAACCGACGACACAGAAGCGTTCGAGAAGGCGATTTCCGCGCATGGTAAGATATCCGTGCCCAAAGGAGACTATCGGCTCTCCGGCACGCTTCGCTCGGTCGCGAGCTATTTGAAAAGGAACCAGCTCAAGGCCACGAAACTTCACTTCCCCGGCGCAATGGGCACCAAAGAAAGTATCAGCTTTGACGCGGTAAAGGAGACGCTTCGGTTGATCCGGGAGGCAACAGGTCCTGATCCCATTCTGGCTTGGGATCCCTATCCCGGCTCCGCCGAATCCGCCACCAACTCGCTTGACGAAGCCAAGGAGATATTGGATCTGATGGAGGAGCTTCATTATGCGTGGATTGAAGGTCCGTTGTCGCCGACGCTGGAAGAAACTCAGATGCCGAAATATGTCGAATTGATGAAGAGGGCAAAAATCCGAGTGCAGCCGGAAGGCCCGGGCCCCATCGGCGATGGGACGGACTTCCAAACTATCCAGCGTTGGGCGGAAGCCGGTGCGGCCAACCAATTCTCCACCGATGTATATATCCGCGACGGCATTACCCAGGTGGTTCGACTCCTGGAATGGGCAAAGAACCATCCGGAGAAAGGCCTGACCATCAATTTGCATTGGTCCTGGGTGCCGCATTTGCATCTGGCCATGGCGTATGAGGAGAAGGTCTTTCCGGTTTTGGAATTCCCCATGTCGAGCGAGGTTCCGTCCCGCTACTTCGACAAGCAGGAATACGCGCTGGCGCCCGATTGGCCGGGGGTTTATCTGATGGAATAGGGTCTAGCTCAAACCTTGCAGAAGGAGAATGCGATGTGCAGGAAAGTGCTTTTTACGGGTATTTGCGCGCTGCTCTGGAACGCCGGGAGTGCGCGGGCGATAGAGCCTGCCGATCCGGACCTGATTCCCGAGGCGCGCGGGGTGCTGAACTACCTCGAATCGGTTTACGGCAAGAAGGTGGTTTCGGGGATGGCCAGCTATGGCGGCTGGCGGCCGGTCTATGAAGTGTGCGGCAAGGCCCCCGCCATCTACAGCAACGACGCATTTGGCTGGAACAAACCCAAGTGGGGGCCGAGCTACAGCAAAGTGTTGCAGGGAGCGATTGATTCCACTCGCCTGTGGTGGCAGGACAAGGGCGGCATCCCCGCCATGCAATTCCACTGGGGCAAGCCCGGCGATCCCAGCGGTTCTGCGTGGGTGGGCGGTGGCGGAGGCGGCAAAGTCGCCGCTTCCTCGAATGCCGACAGAGCAGGCCAGGCCGTGGACGGCGATTTGTTCACCAGTTGGAACGGCGACAAGCAGGGCGAACAATGGTTAGCCGTTGACCTGGGTTCGGAACAAACCGTGAGCGGCGTGGTTGTGGCTTGGTGGAAAGCCTACGCCAAGGCTTTTCAAATCCAGGTCTCTTCCGATGGCCAACAATGGAAGGGCGTGTTTCGCACGGACAAGAAATCCAACTTCCACGGCGATTCGGACGTCATTCGCTTCGAGCCGGTAAAACCGCGGCACGTGCGACTCGTTTGCACGCAGCCGGGAACGAACTGGGGCGGTTACGCGGTGTATGAGTTGGAGGTGTTTCGTTCCATACCGGAAGTGCAGAAGTGAGGGAGATCGTCCGAAACCAAGGTGGTGTCAAAAGTTCCATGAAAGATTCGGCACTCGACTAGTGGTGCTTTAAGTCGTAACTGATGGATATGAACCCTGTGTCATTGCGAGGAGTCCGCCTGAGGCGGACGACGAAGCAATCTGCTTGGTGGGGGCAACGGGATTGCTTCGCCGCCGTCCATGGCGGCTCGCGATGACACCGAGGCGCATTCCGTCAGATTCCGCTTGAAAGACTACTAGGCCCTCTGGTATTGGAATGATTTGATTTATCGCTTTCTGGACGAGGCAGGAAGGGGAGAGACAGACGGAATCTTGGCGTGAGGCAATGGAACCGCTGATTTGCCAATGCTGTAAGACAGAAAAACCGGCTAAAAGGATAGAGAACTTTTGACACTACGACATATGTGAAAAGAAGAAAGCCATGAAGTGTGTATCTCGAGTCATTTGGGGAAGCGCAGTTCTTGGCGTGCTAGTGCTCGTCGCGTCGTCGGCCCCAGCTGCCGGCCGGTATTATGAAATCGCCTACCCGCCTTCCGACCAGCCCAGCGAACTTCAGGTTGGCGTGACCTATACGTTTTGGATTCCGGAGGGCGCGGCGAAGCTCCGTGGCGTCATCGTGCATCAACACGGCGCCGGCGTGCCCGCCTGTCAAGGAGGCGCGACGGCGGTTTATGATCTCCATTGGCAGGCGCTGGCCAAGAAGTGGGACTGTGCGCTGCTCGGGCCGTCCTACCAGCAATCCGCCGATCAAAGCGCCCGACTCTGGTCCGACCCCCGCAACGGCTCGGCGGCGACGTTTCTGAAAGCCATCGGCGATGTCGCCGCGAAATCACAGCACCCAGAATTAGAGCAGGCGCCGTGGTGCTTGTGGGGCCATTCCGCGGGCGGTTCGTGGGCAAGCCTGATGCAAACCATGTATCCCGAGCGAATCGTCGCGTGTTGGTTCCGCTCGGGCACGTCATACGGCACCTGGGAGAAGAGGAGTATCCCGAAGCCCGAGATTCCCGACACCTTCTACTCGATCCCAATGATGTGCAATCCCGGCGTCAAGGAGAAGGGACACGCGCAGTTCAACGGCGCATGGACCGGCACGCTGGCGATGTTCCAGGCCTGTCGAGCCAGGGGCGCACCCATCGGTTTCGCGCCCGATCCGCGCACGGCCCACGAGTGCGGGGACTCGCGCTATCTCGCGATTCGATTCTTCGACGCTTGCCTGGCAATACGCTTGCCGGACCCGGCGAGCAAGGACCAAAAACTCACGCCCGTGGACATGAAACAATCCTGGCTGGCAACGCTGCTGAGCGAGCAAGCACACCCGGCGCCGTCTTACTCGGGCAAGGCCGACGCGGCCGTCTGGCTGCCGAATGAAGCCGTGGCGAAAGCCTGGGCCGAGTATGTGAAAACCGGTGCGGTGAGTGACACCACGCCGCCGCCTGCGCCCTTCAACGTGAAAGCGACGCGACAGACTGACGGAACCGTTGAAATCAATTGGGATGTGGAGGCTGACCTGGAGAGCGGCATCCAGTGCTTCATCATCCAGCGCGACGGCAAGGACGTCGCGCAAGTGTCGGAGAAACTGGAGAGCCGGTTCGGCCGGCCTTTGTTCCAGAAAATGTCCTATCACGACACGCCGGAAAAACCGTTGCCGACCATGCGGTTCGTGGATTCGGCGGCCAAACCGGGCGAACAACACGAGTATGGCGTCATTGTGGTGAACAGCGTCGGATTGAAGTCAGCGCCGGCAAAAGCCAATCGCGCCGAAAAGTAATGGCGCCCTATTTGATGCCAGGTGTGGACAAGGCGCGCGCGGTGATAGATTCCCATGGCTTCGATCAAACCGGCGTCACGGGCTGCATCTCGTCGAAGAACGAAACGGCCTCCATTTATAGGTCCGTGTTGCCGCCAGTCGTCTTCAAGTCCGGCAGTTGATCCAAGGTAATCACGAACTCGTGCACGTAGGTCTTCTTGATCCAGTCGGCCGGGTGACGTTTTCCCTCGCCCCACCACGGCAGACAATAGAGCCATCGTGGTCCCTGTGTCATCATCCTCTGCGGATCAGGCATGGCCTCGCATTCGCTCAGCGCGATCATCTTGCCCGGCGCCAGCTGTTTCATGACCGCGTGGGATTTGGCGTAGGTGTCCTCCTGCGGTTTGCCGATGCCGATAGATGAATTGGGATAGATGTCAATGCCGACGATGTCCACATAGGCATCGCCGGGATAGAATCGCTTGCGCATGTCGAGATTGGCGAGGCCTTCCGCTCCCTTGCCACATCGCAAGGCCGAGCTGTAAACCCAAATCAAATTGTGCAGTTTTCGCTCCTTGACGAAATAGTCGAACATCATGCGCCACAACGCAGTGGTGTTCTCAGGTTGCTCTTTGTCAGTCCACCAGAACCAGCCGCCTTCGATTTCGTGCAAGGGTCGCCAGAGAATTGGGATGCGGGCGTCGAGCATTTGTTGCAGAAAGTCGGCATGACGTTTCAGGTCGTCCATCACTTGCTGGTGTTCGGTCGTGCCCGGCTTGATGGCGGCGGCAATGTTATACGGGCCGGTGCCCGGTTTGCCTCCGCTGGCTCCAACCCACGCACGGCCATCGGGCCGCCCTGGATTCTTCCAGTGCAATTGCATCGCCACGATCCCGCCTTTTCGCGACCAGACCTTGGCCTTGTCCAACGAGTCCTGCACCACTTTGTTGTAGCTCTTGCCCCATGCCGGGCTGTTCCATCCGGACAGGTCAAAAGATACAATGGCTGGTTCCTTGCCACAGACTTTGAGAATGGACTCGGCATTGCGCTCGCCGGAAATGCCCGCCAGTGTCTTTTTGCCGTAAGTGGACTCCAGGAGATTCAGCAGCGCACGCACTTCGGGAGTCAGATCGGGATCGCAGGGTTGGGCCGCAGGAGCCACGGCGGCGCAAGTAATGCCAAGCGCGATGATGAAGTGAACAAGCAGCCGCTTGAACACGGGGAACTCCTTTCTTAGACGGGAAGGATTTTCGCGCGGCGATCTGTGCGATTAGTTCGCCCGACGTTCCGTTCGAACAGTCTCAGCGCTCCGTCGCCGCAAATCCAGATCCATGAACCGGTTGGCTGCAAGATTGTCAAATTCTGTTTTCGTCCCGCCGGGCAGCGTCTCGTCCTCCTGCGCCTGAAGGAAGGACCCATCTTTCTCGCTTTGTTCGCCAAGGAGATGAAGATCAAGGACGCCGCGGGAAAGCAGGGGTCTGTTTCCGGCCTTTTCGGGGCGCTTTCTTTTGACGAAGGACAGACCTGGCCGGTTCGCCGCTTGATCACCGACGATGGTCCGGGTGTGTTTTTCTTTTGACTGGTCATTTCCTTTACCACATGGAAGAACGCAGGCGGGCAACGCAGAGCACGCCAAGCCCGCCGAGGTCCCGATCTGGGTGAAAGAAGATGCCGATGCATGAAACTACGGACGATACACTGCCGGAGGACGGCCGCGCCCTCAGCAAGTGCGCGAGCCGCATTCGGGGTCTATCGTTCCGTCAAGCGGCGAGGTTGCATTGCGTCGGGTACGAGACATGGAGGAAAATCAAGGACGGAGAACCCCTCTTTTGGACACCTGTCAACAGGAACGGCGACCAGCGCCGAACCGCACGGCTACCTGTCGGTCTGCCAGACGCCCGATGGCGTCATTCAGCTGATCAGCAGTTTTCAGCACTATGCCTTCAATCTCGCGTGGCTAAAGACGCCTATGCCGGTGGAGACAACCGCCAAACCGGCGTGGTGAAACAGAACATCGTGATCTCCCACCAACACGTCGCGACTCGTATCATCCTGACCTTGCTGGTTCTGTGCGATCTTGTCTTGGCTGCCGATCCGAAGGACGCCAGGTCGAAAGGCGACGCCTCGGAAACGAGCCTGACCGCCGCGCAGCAGGCGCTCGTCCAAGCAGTCGCGTCCTCAAAAGTTCTCAAAGTCGAAAACCTCACCAGGCCTCTTACCAGTGTGCGATTCGATGCGCCCCTGCTTGTTCCGAATCTCGACGGCCGGAGCTACGACGTGCTGCTGACCTACTATAAGAGCTACCGTGGGCCGGCCGTGGCCTGCATTTTCGACCTCGGAAGCGGCAAACAAAGACAAGTGGACATTCCCGAAGTGCACAACGTCCATCTCATGGGTCACGAGATCGGCTCTGACAGAAGATTGTACTGGGCACTTCAGTCCGATGTCGGCCTCGACCTCTGGGTTTACGATCCCAGAGAAAACAGCCTCTCGCCAAAACAGATCATCAACGCTGGCTACTATGGCCAGACGAACCGCATGACCACCGGCACCGACGGAGGAATCTATGGGACCGTTGGCCATCGTGGCGAACAGAAGGCCGGCATCTATCAGATTGATCCCGCCACCGGACATCTGACCGACTATGGGCCGGTCGGACCGGCCGTCCGCGGTTCACCGTATGCGATGGGGATTGCTGCCGACAACCGTTACGTCTATGTCGCTTACGGTAAGACTCCCTGGCGGTTGCTCGCTTACGACCGAAAGACTGGCCAGGCGCGTGAGCTGCTATCGGTCCCTTCGCAAGGCGGCATTGGTGTCCAGCAGCTGGCCAAAGGCTGTGCGGCCTCCGCTACCACCGGAAAAGGCCTTGACGCGAAACGGACGGAGTATTGGCTTCACGGCGGAAAAGCCATTCCCAAGGGCGAGACGGACGACCGTCCGCCGTGGGGTGGATCAGCCGATCCGCCGCCCAGGGTCGCTCCCTCGCTTCCCAAGCCGATCTTCGATCTGGCAGAAGCCGATCCCACAACCAACCCTGACGGCTCGGCCGTGTTCCGCTATCGGTTCACTCAAACGGAACAATGGAAGGATCTCCGTTTCAAGCCGCCCACGTATGGCGCGACGATCACGTCGCTTTTCGCTCTGCCCGATGGTCGAATTTTTGGCGGCAACATGGATCGCGGTGGCTTCTTCCTGTATGATCCTCGAACAGACAGAACCACCTATCTCGGCCGGATCGCCCTCGCACACCACTGCACGGCCCTGCTCGATGGGAGACTCTATCTGGCCGGCTATCCGGGCGGCATACTCTGGGAATATGACCTCAACAGACCATGGACAGCCACATACGCCGAGGACAAATCAAAGGGCACCGCTCGCCGAGGGTCAGCTCGCAAGCGGGAGCCAGAGGAGAATCCACGCTTTCTTTGTCAGCTCCGCGACTACTGCGGTATTCATCGAGCCGTTTCCGCTGCCACAGGGGCCGACGGCAGGGTCTATTTCGGTGGCGCGTGGTATCGGGACGGCAAAGGCGGGGGCTTCGCATGGTGGGACCCGCGCCGCGGCCAAGGCGATGGTTTCTGGAAGGAACTCAGCACCTATCAGGTCGCCCACATGACTGCCACCGCCGATGCGGGCTATATCGTCATTTCAACGATGGTTGTTCCCGATCTAGTGCTAAACAAGCCAACCCCCAAGCAGGCGAAACTCTTCGTATTCGACACGAATCAGAGGCGCGTCGCTCGGGAAATCGAGCCGGTGGCAAGCGCCGTTTCGACGGGTCTTGTGGCCCCGGGTCAGGGCGATCGCATCGTCGGGATGACGCGCGATCCAGCCGATGAAAGCCACTTTCTGCTTTACGGAGTGGACATCGGATCGGGGACGGTGGTCTATCGAAAGAGAATCGCGGCCCCGCCGATCTCCAAGAACATCAGCCAACCGGTCGCGCAACACTGTGGTTTCCAGCGCGGTCCCGACGGTTGCGTCTGGCTTCTTCACATGGGCAGGCTTGCGCGGATCAATCCCGATGATGGCTCATTCGAGATCGTGGGAAAACTAGTTGACTCTGGCAGCGACGATGGGAAACAAGAGAGACTGCTCGGAACGATGGCCTTTTCGGGACCGGACATTTACATCAGCGGGAGCGAACACCTTCGCCGGATACGAGCGCCGGTGCCTTCGCTCCGCCGAGCTCCGCAATGGTCTGGACGAGGTCAACGGAGCCACATGCTCCCGAGCGATGCTGGCCGTCTTTCCAGCGCGTGGGCCAGCTAATGATCAGCGGCACACGCGTCGATGTGTCATACATGTAATTCTTCCACCAAAGGCCATGCTCGCCCATGTTCTCACCATGGTCGGACGTGTAGATCACGATGGTGTTGTCGGCAAAGGGGGGAACCTTCAAAGCGTCGAGCACTTGACCGATCTGATGATCTGTCCATTCGACTCATGCATAGTGGGATTCACGGCCAAGATTGACCGTTGCGGGCGGCGGATGCCGTCGCGGACTGGCCCAAAGCCTCGCGTCCCAATGTTCCCAGAGCCACGGCACCCATGCCTGTTCCCGCAAGTTTCAAAAACTCGCGTCGTGGTGTCGCAGCAGAATCCCTTCTTTTCTGCATGATTCCCCCCACATTCCTGAGTTCCAACCCGATTCAGTTTCTCACTCGGCGAACAGCAGGCTGCTGCCCCTTTGAAAGTGATTTACTCGGCAAATGCAACCTTGAAAACAACAACCTCTTCGACAGAACCGCCGGTAAGAACACGGATGACAAGCGCGGATTCCTGCTGTTGCCATTGTAGCTTTTCGGCGCTTCCCAGCATCCGGACAGCCGCCATCGGTTTAGCCGCCAGCCCGGCGGCGGGGTTTGCGTTTCAGCCGCCAATGGCGCCGTATCGCCCGTTTTGTCGCGCCAAGAGTCCGTCATCGCGGCCAGTTTGGCTTTGACGGGTTGCCTCATAAAGAAAGCTACCGGGGAGGGGTAAAGGACTTACGTATTTAGAAAAAGGGGGTGCAGGGGGAAGAATTGGTTGCCTCAGAAATGGAGCTACCGAACTGGAAAGGAGAGAGGCGACCAGATGGAGGCAGTGATGAGTAGCCGATCGCGAAGGGAGTACATCGAAACGCAACGGGCGCGGTATAGCAGCGGCACGCGCGAGCAGAAGGGGTGGA